>Ga0190306_1000135_pt1 | contig 29026 bp, 20 predicted proteins | sample 48700734_MG_FD_161657 | JGI IMG/M metagenome (GOLD analysis project Ga0190306, IMG submission 161657) | Hydrothermal vent sediment bacterial communities from Southern Trench, Guaymas Basin, Mexico - 4870-07-3-4_MG | ecosystem: Environmental > Aquatic > Marine > Hydrothermal vents > Sediment ... | reverse complement strand
TTCAGACTCAGCATGTTTTATTATGGAGAAACAAAATAAAGCTTATCATTTACTTGCATCTGCACCTGATAATTTGACACCTGAAAAAGATAAAATTATGTTTAGTGAATTACCAGCTAACTATTTGTTAAATAATCGTAATATTTATCGACTTACTAAAGAAGATACAGTTTTTTTAAAAGAATACTTTCATGCTGCTAAGTTTGGGAATTCCGGAGTTAGCATTCCACTTATTCAGTCAGAAAATTTAGTGGGTGTTCTTGTTGTAGTAAAGACTGAATTAGTAGAAAGAGAGATAGACACTCTGGAACTTCTTGCAGATCAGGTTAGTCTTGCGCTATTGAGTGTAAAAGAGGTTGAAGATAGAAAAGCTATGTATAATGCAATGCTTTTGTCCTTAACCAGGAGTGTAGATACAAAATCCCGCTGGACTGCCGGGCATAGTGAAAGAGTTACTACTCATGCTGTTGCAATTGCTGAAAAATTGGGGCTGGACAAAAAAACAAGAGAAAAAATTCGTATTGCCGCTCTTCTCCATGATATAGGTAAGCTTGGTGTTCCGGAAGCAATTCTGGATAAACCTGATAAGCTGACCGATGAAGAGTTTGAAATTATTAGAAAACATCCTGCTATGGGAGAAGAGATAATAAAGGATATTCCCCATTTTTCAATGGTTAAATCCGTTGTACGGCATCATCATGAAAAGTGGGATGGAACCGGATATCCGGATGGCTTGTCAAAGGATTCTATCCCTTTTGCTGCAAGAATTGTTGCAATTGCAGATGTATGGGATGCCATTACAGCAGACCGACCCTATCGAAAGAGTTTTTCACATACACAAGCTTTGGAGATAATGGAATCAGAGAAAGGAAAACTTTTTGATCCTGCTCTGCTGGATATCTTTATACAGGACAAATAATCAGTTTTGGATTACCTTCTTTATCTTCCAGGGTTAATTTAATCCTGGTGTCCCCATTCAGTTTTGAAGTATTCTTATTCCCAAGTTCCAGGACTGCACTTATTTTTTTGAATTATCATGGCTATAATTGGCTTAGTTGTTTCCTCGTTGAAGTTAAACTCCAGTTCCTGTTCTGTAAAAGATTGGTCAGTAAGAATTTGTAATGCACCTGTTTGTTTTATACCCATAAACTAATCTTGAGTTATGGAAGAGTTAAATTCAAGGATTAAGAGGATTTTGTTGATAAATAATAGATATCTGCGGAGTTGATCCTGGTAAAAACGATGGGTTTGTTAAACTGGTTCTCAAAAACAAACATTGAGATTTATTTTATTCATACCACAAAGCTGCAAGGAAAAAATAAGTAAAACCACAAATCTTTTAAGCATAAGTAAGTAATACCACAATCCCTTGACAAGTGCTAAAAACCATTATACAGTATTAGGTGATTGGATAATGTTTTAACTATCTCTGTTTGTAAGGGGAAATTATGGCTGTAGGTAACTCAATAAATCGTTTAGATGCTGTAGCGAAAACGACAGGTAAAGCTCTTTATACGGATGATTTTTTCAGACCGGATATGCTGATAGCGAAATACTTTCGGAGTACTATAGCATATGGTCGGGTTAAACACATCGATATATCCAAGGCTGCTGCATTAAAGGGTGTTGAGGCTGTATTTACATACAAGGATGTTCCTCAAATAAAATTTGCTACATCCGGGCATCCCTATTCCCTTGATCCTTCACATAAGGATGTGGAAGACAGATTCCTTTTAACAGAAACTGTTCGTTTTATTGGAGATGAAATTGCTATTGTAGTCGCTGATAATGAACTTATTGCAAACGAAGCACTTAGCCTTATTAAAGTAGAATTTGAAGAATATACCCCCCTTATAACGCCGGATAAAGTACTTGCCGAAGGTGCCAGGGAAATACATAAGGGCACCGGTAATGTAGTTGGTAAGCATGGTTTTAAGCTTGGTGGTGATCCTGAGAAAATAATTGCCGAATCAGACTTTACCCTGGAAGGATCATTTAAAACATCAATGGTTCATCATTGTGCAATGGAGAATCATATTGCTTATGCATATATGGAGGATCATGATTCCATTACAATTGTTACTTCTACACAAATCCCTCATATAGTACGGAGAATTGTTGGTGAGGCATTGAATATTCCTGTTGGGAAAATCAGGGTAATTAAACCGTATATAGGCGGTGGATTCGGTAACAAGCAGGATATAGTACTGGAACCCATGGTTGCATTTCTTACAACGAAACTAAACGGAAGATATGTAAAAATAGATCTGCCCAGAAGTGAATGTATGATTGGCACTCGTAACCGGCATCCTTTTGATATTGATGTTAAACTTGGTGTAAATAGTGATGGAACTATAACTGCTTTTAAAATGGATGCCCTATCCATTACTGGTGCCTATGCATCTCATGGTCATTCAATTATATCTGCCGGTACCAGCAAAAGTTGTGTATTGTATCCCCGTTCTGCTATTGAAGTTAATGCAAAAACAATTTATGCAAACATACCTGTAGCAGGGGCAATGAGAGCCTATGGATCACCTCAAATAGTATTTCCTTTGGAGTCCATTGTAGAAGATGCTGCAAGGAAAATTGGAATGGATTCCGTAGAGTTCAGATTAAAGAATGTTGCAAAAACTGGAGATATCAATCCATTTTCAAACTTACCTATAGCCACCAGCGGATTATCGGAATGTTTAATAAAGGGGAAAGAGCTTATTGACTGGGATAGAAAACAAAAAGAACTGGCGAATGGTAATACCGGCTCTGTAAGAAGAGGTCTTGGTGTTGCATGTTTTAGTTATGGATCAGGAACTTATCCTGTGTGTGTGGAGATCGCCGGAGTAAGAATTATTCTAAACCAGGACGGATCGGTACATGTTCAGGCGGGAGCTACTGAGATTGGTCAGGGGGCTGATACCGTAATTGCACAGATGGTTGCTGAAACAGTTGGTCTTTCTGTTGAAAATGTTCATATTGTATCTACCCAGGATACAGATATAACCCCTTATGATCCTGGAGCCTATGCATCAAGGCAGACCTATGTAGTTAGTAACGCTGTTTTTGAAGCTGCACAAGAGATAAAAGCAAAAATAATTACTTATGCAAAACTTATTACAGATTCACAGGATAAAACCCTGACGATTGTAAATGGAAATGTTGTTTCTACAGATAACCCAGAAAAAGTTGTTATTTCATTGAAGACTTTGGCCATTGATTCCTATTACAATAAAGATAGAGGGGGGCAGATAACAGCGGATGTTTCCCATAAAACCCGTACAAACGCGTTTAGTTATGGTTGTACTTTTGTTGATCTTACTGTTGATATACCTCTGTGTAAGGTTACAATAAATGAGATTTACAATGTCCATGACTCAGGAAAGATTATAAATCCGGTCACTGCTACTGGTCAGGTCGACGGTGGGCTTGCCATGGGAATCGGAGCCGGCTTGTTTGAAACTTTCTTAATTGATCCGGAAACGGGAAAGGTTTTTAATAACAATTTTCTGGATTATAAAATTCCTACATTTTTGGATATTCCGGATCTTGGCAGTGCCTTTATTGAAACCGATGAACCAACATCAGGATATGGCAATAAATCCTTAGGGGAGCCCCCCATTATATCACCGCCTCCGGCAATTAGAAATGCAATTCTGGCTGCCACGGGTGTGGCTATTAATGAGCTGCCCATCAGGCCTCAGACATTGTTTAATCATTTAAGTAAAGCTGGTTATTATGAGAAATAGGAGAGTATATAATGTTTCAGTTTAAAAATTGTGAGAAAGCTGATACTGTCAGCGAAGCAATTGCTCTGCTTCAGAGAATACCCGATTCCCGTATTATTGCAGGGGGGACAGATATTCTCATAAAACTTCATGAGGGTAAAAAGGGTTATGAAAATCTTGTAGATATTCATGGCATCCAAGAATTAAAACAAATATCAATAAATAAAAACGGTGATATTGTTATTGGCTCGGGAGTTTCTTTTTTTAAGATTACTGAATCCGAGATAATTAAGAAACATATAAATGTTTTGTCTGTTGCAGTTAGCACTGTTGGCGGACCTCAGGTTCGAAATATGGCTACAATAGGAGGGAATGTTTGTAATGGTGTAACCAGTGCTGATAGTGCCTCTACTCTTTTTGCTCTGAATGCAGTGATGAATATAGAAGGAGCAGATGGAAAAAGAGATATACCTATTGCAGATTTTTATTTGGGTCCTGGTAAAGTCGATCTTAAGAGCCATGAGATTCTGGTTTCCATAACAATTACTCCGGATAATTATGTAGGATATGGCGGACATTTTTACAAATATGCAATGCGGAATGCAATGGATATAGCAACAATTGGCTGTTCTTCTGTTTGTAAGGTTGAAGACGGTCGATTAATTGATTTGCGACTTGCATTTGGAGTTGCCGGGCCAGTTCCTTTAAGATGTTCAAGTACTGAAGAAATGGCTGCAGGAAAAGAAATTAACAGTCAATTACTGGATAAAATAGCTGATAATGTTCGTAATGATGTAAATCCAAGAACATCATGGCGTGCATCAAAAGAATTTCGTCTTCAAATAATAACCGAACTGGCCCGTCGGGTAACCGTTCAGGCAATTACAGAAGCTGGAGGACCATCAATTGAATAGAACTATTACTTTAAATTTAAATGGGAAAGAAAAAACCTTATCTGTAGATATTCGTGAATCACTTCTGGATGTGCTGCGTGAAAGGTTGGGACAAACCAGTGTCAAGCACGGCTGCGGTGTTGGAGAATGCGGAGCTTGTTCTGTTCTTATTGACGGCGTTCTAACGGATTCCTGTATTTATCTTGCTATCTGGGCAGATGGAAAGAGTATACGGACAGCAGAAGGTGAAAGCAAAGATGGAGAAATCTCCCGTATTCAGAAAGCATATGTTGATGCAGGTGCTGTCCAGTGCGGATTCTGTACACCGGGGATGGTAATGGCAACAACAGCCTTTATTGAAAAAAACAAGGGGAAAAAGGTAACACGAGAAGAGATTAGAAAAGGACACTCAGGTAATCTGTGCCGTTGTACCGGATATAACAGTATTGTAAATGCTGTAGAAGAGTGTATGAGCGAAAAAGAGTAACTGTAAATTTAGTGTACCCATTTTAGGAAGTCTTTGATGCTGTCTACAATTTTTCTGTCCAATTTTTCATGAGGAACAAAACGTTCATTCTTTATATCATTTTCACCTATAGATATAACTTTAATTAATGAAATCTATAATGTCCTGATAGGAGCTTCAGAGCTTAGTAACTTTTCTTGTGTTAAAGCCGTAAAAAAGTCTTGACTCCAAATTGCAAGCTTGTCAGGATCAGATATGAATGGAATAATATCTTTCTTTGCCTGTTCAAATTTTACTTGCTCAAACCTTTGGTAAAGCAGCTTTTTTACTTCTGAAAGTGTTAATGAACTCTCATCTGACCAATGCCCCGTTTGTATCATTCTTGCTTCAAGATGAGGAAGATTTACAGAAATACCTTCCGACAAATACCAGATATAATCATAAAAATCCCTTCCTTTAATTCTTTGTTTCCAGTTGCGGCAAAGTAAAGCATGCAGTTTCCCGGCAAATAATGATGGCCGATCATACATTTTTACCGAAAAAGGCTGGGGGTGGAGACGAAATTTTTGTTCATGTACAGCTCCTGCCGGAGGGCTTGTATCAATCTCAATTTTTATCTTAATAATTTCATTATTTGGAATTCCGGAAATAGGTGGCTGCATATTCATAATACTGATAATCTGTATGTGATAAACCTAATAAAGATATTTCCTGAATTATCTCTTTTAATCCATTTTTTTTATCATTAATGGTTTTATTTTTATAATTAGTCACCATTTTTTCAATTTCTTTATTCATACAATATTCCTTTTTTTCCACCTTAGTAATGTTTGCAGAGTTGTACTATGATATATTGGAACTAATTGTATAATAACTGACCAGTCCAAAGCCTGTACAGCTTCCTTTTCCATTCGTAAATCTTCAAAGAGTAAAGATTCTATTGCAATAATTGTTGAAATTGAACGAATTTTATACAAAGTATCACACAATGCTTTCTCTGGAGTAGCCAAACGAAATCCATATCCATTTTCCTGTGCCGGGGTAAGAGCCAGAGGGAAAACAGGATCAGGGAGATAATGAAAGCTGTATCTGCCTATTGGAGTATTAAAAGTTTTTTCTTTGGTTAATCTGAATCCTGCACTCATTATGGCATAGCTACGTTCCGGAATAAGTTGATAATAGGAAAGTGCAGTATAAAAGGAGATATAACTGGGGCTTTGAATCATAGATGCAATGGGGTATCGTGGATCATCAGGAGAAGTAATATACACACCCCGGCATACCTGAATTACATCACCTCTTTTTATCATACGTGTCAGTTTTGATTTTGGAGAGGCATAATTTTGCAGTTCATACATAATAATGTCTCTTGTTTTTATCAAAGTTATCTCCTATAAGTACTATTATACCATACTTTTTGGAGACAACAAAGCTAAAAACTCATTTGTTGAGCTGTACCTTCCCTATAACTACCCGAATACCTTCCCCAAAGCCTCCACTGTAGGTTCAATAGATTCAGGTACTTCCACCGCTCCCTCTACTGAGGCCATATCCTTAAACCCAATACCGGTTAAAAGAACAATAACTTCAGCATCTTTATCTATTTTTCCATTTTCAGCATCTTTTTTAAAGGCGGCCCAGGCACAGGCAGCGGCCGGTTCTGCAAAAATTCCTGCTTCACTGCCCAGTTCAAGCTGTGCAGCAAGAATTGCTTCGTCCGTTACTTCTGTAGCCCATGCATTAGATTCATTTATATAACGGACAGCCATTCTCCCGTTAGCAGGGCTTGCAACGGAAATAGAGTCTGCCCTTGTAGTTGCTTCCGGAATGGTATTAAGTTCACCTTTTTCCCATGCCTTACTTATAGCATTGCTCTTTTCTGACTGTGCACAGATAATTTTAGGAAGTTTATCTATTAACCCGGCTTCTTTTAGATCGAAAAATCCTTTAAAAACACCGGAGTATATTACACCGTCTCCAACTGGCACATAAACAACATCCGGAGCTTTCCTTCCTAACTGATTAAATAGTTCTATGGAAATAGTTTTTTTCCCTTCTACTGTCATAGGATTGTATGCAGTATTTCTGTTAATACCACCATATTTTTCTGTGTACTTTATGGAAAGTGAAAAAGCTGCATCATAGTTGTCTTTGATAGGAACAACTTTTGCACCATACAGTGCAGATTGCAGTAATTTTGCCTTTGGTGCAGATTCCGGAACAAAGAGTACAATATCAAGACCGTATGCAGCACCTGCACATGCCATGGCAGAACCTGCATTTCCTGTAGAAGCCAAAGCGATGGTTTTTTCACCAAAATAAAGAGCCTGGGCAGCAACAAGCTGGGAAGCCCTGTCTTTAAATGATCCTGATGGATTGGTACCATCGTTCTTAATTTTTAAATTTTTAAAACCTGTCTTTTTAATCAATCTTAAAGGAGAATAAAGTGGAGTATTACCTACAGGGAATGTAGATTCGTTTGGAATCTTGTAAGGAAGGAAATCGCCTGGGGTTACAGAATTTTTTCCTTTTAAAGTTCTAAGATGTTTACTGTCAATCTTTGTAATAAGATTTCCTTTCTGCATTTTTCCTGTTTCATTTGCCTCTGAGCAGACAGGGCATCTGTATATTATTTTATCAGAAGGATATTCTTTTCCGCAGTCACTGCATTCATATTTAAATTCCATTTGTATCTCCTATTTTCCCCAAAAAAAAGCGCTGTAGAGACGCCCAAATTGGGCGTCTGTACTGCGCAATGTTGTCTATTTAATAGATCTTACAATATCCCAACATCTTTGTTGAAATCATTAATCAATGAATCAATTTTATCTGTTAAATCCTGAATATTGGTCCAGTATTTTTTATCATACCACTGAGCATTGATCTCTTCGTAGGTTTTATTTTGCTGTTCTACCCATGTGTAGTATTTTAAGTTATGGATTCTTAATCTTTCATAATATGATAGTTCAAGAGTATTATCAATTCCTATACCCATCAAGCTTTTAGCGTAAACAGCAACAGCATTTTCTGATGTAAACTTACCTTGGGCATCATTCATTTCTTTAAGTCTTGAAGTATACATTTCTTCGGAGTCTGTAAGAACAGTAACAATTACGTCTTCTTCGTCCATTTCGTAGTATTTAGCCATTTTTATAGCAGACTGAACATTTGCTATTCCTGAAATTCCAAGAAGAGGAAGCTTTTCAATTATTTCACTGCTTACTCCTTTGGACTTTAAATATTCTTTACCAGCATCCTCATTAAAAAGACGAAGTACATCCATGGAATCCTGATCATCTATTGCAATAATCATATCTGTATTTCTTACATTATGAACCCATGGAACATGCTTATCACCGATACCTTCAATTCTATGTCCGCCAAAACCGTTATTAAGAAGGGTTGGACACTGAAGTGCTTCGCCAGCTACAAGTTTAACTTCTGGATATTTCTGTTTTAGGTAATCCCCGGCTCCGATTGTACCTGCAGAACCTGTTGTGGAGCAGTAGCCTTTTAACTGTTCAGCTTTTACACCTTCCTGTGTTAGCAAATCTTCAATAGCCTTTCCTGTTACATTGTAGTGCCAGAGATAGTTGCCAAATTCATCAAATTGGTTAAAAATAACGATGCTATCGCCTCTTTCTTCATCCAGTTCATGGCACTTATCAAAAATTTCTTTTACATTGGATTCACATCCAGGAGTTGAAATAACTTCTCCTGCAACTTTTTTAAGCCAGTTAAAACGTTCTGCACTCATCTCTTCTGGAAGAATGGCAATTGAATCACAACCAAGGAGAACAGAGTTGTATGCACCCCCACGACAGTAATTACCAGTTGAAGGCCATACAGCTTTTTGTTTTGTAGAATCAAAAGCTCCTGTTACGAGTGCTGGAGCCAGACATCCATATGTAGCTCCAACTTTATGTGATCCTGTTGGAAAGTATTTTCCTACAAGAGCAAATACTCTTGCTTTGACACCGGTTAGTTCTTTAGGAATTTCCATGTAGTTAACATCACCATGAAGGCCTCCCTTTTCCTTAGGTTCGTTTCTCCACGTAATCCTAAAGAGATTTGCAGCATCCACATCCCAAAGACCTGTATTTTTAAGTTTGTCTTTTATCTTTGCTGGAATCGTTGAAGGATCCATCATCTGAGCAATTGTTGGATAAACAATACCTTTTTCACGACATCTTTCGATGTTTCTCTGTCTAACTTCTTTATTGATTTTTAAGTTAATCATTCTATCACCTCTTTATATAAATATAGATTATGTATTTTCAATACTCTGACTTTGGACAGTATACTAAATTACGCTCATGCGCAATAAGTAATGGGATAAAAAACGTAAAATTTAAATAGAAAGTAAATAAATTGCTTAAAACCTCAGAATATTGCAAATAACTCTTGCATTGAGAGAGAAATAGTATATTATAGGGGAGAGGTAGAAGAAATAGGAAGGAAGGAGACAGGAGAAGGGAGACCGGAAGATTTTTAATCTTTAATTCCTTCGTTCTCCGGTTTTCAGTCTCCCGTCTCCTTCAACATTATAACAATCTGAATTTTTAAATTATTATTAAAAGGGGTCAGAATGGGTGATTTAATGAGACCGGTTTCCTTTTCGGAACTGGTAAAAAGAATGTTCAGTGAATACAAAAAAGATGGTTCTATCTTTGGTATTCATAAAGATCAGTTTTTTAAAAAAGCAAATAGTAATAGATTAGAGATTTTCGGTGAACGAAGTGAAACTCCTATTGGTCCTGCTGCAGGCCCTCATACACAGCTAACACAGAATATTATAACTTCCTGGCTTACTGGTGGAAGATTTTTTGAACTCAAAACTGTTCAGATTCTGGATACACTTGAAGTTCCCAAACCTTGTATCGATGCAGAAGATGAATGTTTTAATACAGAGTGGTCAACTGAGTTTACACTTACAAAGGCTTATGATGAATACCTTAAGGCCTGGTTTATACTCCATTTAATGGAAAAACTTTTTGAACTGAATAACAACGTAGAGGCAAATGGACGTTTGCCCCTACGTTCTTTTATTTATAATATGAGTGTCGGGTATGATCTTGCCGGTATAAAGAATGAGAGAGTTCAGGCTTTTATCAATGATATGATGGATTCCTCTTCGAACGAAAAATTTGCTGCTTATGCAAAAGAACTGCAGATAATAATAGATGATGGTAGTTTTCTTAAAGGAACTGATCTTGAAAGTAAAGTAGCATCTTTAAAAAGTATACCTGGAAATGTTTCTGCCCAACTTTGTAATCAGCTTACTCTTTCTACAATGCATGGATGTCCTCCGAAAGAGATTGAAGATATCTGTATGTATATGTTAACAGAGAAAAAATTAAATACATTTGTAAAACTCAATCCAACTTTACTTGGTTTTGACAGAGTGAGGGAGATTCTTGATGGTTTAGGTTTTGACTATGTTGAGCTTTCCAGAGAAGCTTTTTCTCATGACCTTCAGTATGCAGATGCAGAAGGAATGCTTGAACGTCTTATTGCAACATCAAAAAAAGAGAATCTCCAGTTTGGTGTTAAATTAACAAATACTCTTGGATCTATAAATAACAAGGGTGTACTTCCCGGGGATGAAATGTATATGTCCGGAAGGGCTTTGTTTCCTCTGTCAATAAATCTCGCTGCAAAAATTTCCAGAAAGTTTAACGGGGAACTTCCTGTTTCATATTCCGGTGGTGCTTCAAAATTTAATGCTGATGAAATATTCGAAACCGGTATACGGCCTATTACCCTGGCAACCGATCTGCTTCAGCCTGGTGGTTATAACAGATTGAAGGATATTGCAAATCTTCTTGAAAAATCATCTGCCTGGGATATGAAAAAAATTGATGTGGATAAACTTGAAGCCCTGGCTGCAAAAACTCTTAAAATGAAGTACACCAAAAAAGAGTGGAGAGGAAGTGATAAAGCTGAAGTTAACGAGGAACTCCCTATTTTTGACTGCTATGTTGCTCCCTGTACTGTTGCCTGCCCCATTAGCCAGGATATTCCCGAATATATAAAACTGGTTGGTCAGAAAAAATATGCAGAAGCTGTTGAGCTTATTTACGAAAAAAATGCTCTCCCTTCAATAACAGGTCATATTTGTTCTCACCAGTGTCAGTACAACTGCACTCGTCTGGATTATGAAGGATCAGTTGAAATTAGAGAAATAAAGAAAATTGCAATTCTTAATGGTTTTGATGATTACAAGAAAAAATGGAAAATGCCTGAAATAAACAAGGGTAAAAAAATTGCCGTTGTAGGTGCAGGCCCTGCAGGTCTCTCTTCTGCCTATTTTTTAAGCCGTGAAGGGTTTGATGTAACTATATTTGATAAGCATGAATCTGCAGGTGGTGTTGTTGAGCATGTTATTCCCCGTTTTAGAATTCCACGGGAAGCAATTTTAAGTGATATAGATTTTATTGAAGCTCATGGAGTTAAATTCGTTTTTGGTGTGGATCCTGAGTTTAATATTAAAGACTTAAAATCAGCAGGTTTTGATAATGTATGTCTTGCAATAGGTGCTGAAGGGGTTCGATCATTTCCTATAGAGGGTGATAATACTAATATTATTCCTTCTTTTGAATTTCTTAACAGTTATAACAAAGATAAAAATGCTATTAAGCTTGGTAAGAATGTTGCTGTTGTTGGCGCCGGAGATACTGCCATGGATGCAGCCAGAGCTGCCCTTCGAGTTGATGGTGTGGAAAGTGTTCAGGTTGTTTACAGAAGAGCAGAAGACCAGATGCCTGCAAGCCCTGAAGAGTATGAAGATGCTCTGGAAGAAAATATCCCATTTAACTGGCTCCGAAATCCGGAGAAATTTGATGCAGATGGAACTCTTACCCTACGAGTAATGGAATTAGGTGAACCTGATGCCAGTGGAAGAAGAAGGCCCGTTCCAACAGATAAGACAGAAACTATAAAAATTGATACTCTAATTCCATCTATAGGAGAAACAGTTGATCCGGCAGTACTTAAAGGTGCTGGTATTGCTCCAAACAGCAAAGGATGGTTTGATACTGATGATAATCTTAAGCTAAAAGAAGATGGTGTTTACTTAATTGGAGATGGCCGAACAGGACCTTCTACCATTGTTCAGTGTATCCAGGAAGGAAGAAGAGCTGCAGATGCTATTTGCAAAAATAATGATTCTGACTGGTCCAGAAAAGCTTCATACTCATTTCTTAAAGATTTGAATAGAAAAGAAGATATTCTGGTTAAAAAAGGAACTTTACAGGATCCTTTAAACAAAAGGGTTGATTACGATCAGATTGAGTTTGCTGAAAAAGAAGCAGCAAGGTGTCTTGAATGTAACTTTATCTGTAATAAGTGTGTGGATGTGTGTCCAAACAGGGCTAACCTTGCATTGGAATTTGATGGATTCAAAGATGATTATCAGATTATTCATGTTGATGCTTATTGTAATGAGTGTGGAAACTGCGCGACTTTCTGTCCGTATAATGGAAAACCATATAAAGACAAGTTTACAATTTTCAGTTCTGCTGGAGACTTTGAAAATAGCGGGAATAATGGTTTTTATGTAGATGGAACGGCAGTAAAACTAAGATTAGGAGAAAAACTTTTTGATCTTACAATAAATAATGATGGTGTTCTTGCAGGTAATGAACCAACACATGCTGATTATCCGGAAGTAAAAAGAGTTGTTAAGACTATTTACAACGAATATAACTATTTACTGGGTCCGGTAGGGGAGTAAAATATGATAATAATAAAAAATACAAAAGCAATGCAGTTTAATCCTCCAAAAGTGTGGGATAATGTAGATGTTGTTATAGACGGGACAGATATTATTGATGTTGGTCCTGGTATAGCTTCAAAATATAAAGCAGACAAAATTATTGACGGGACAGATAAGCTCACTTATCCTGGTTTAACTTGTTCCCACCACCATTATTACTCTGGTCTTTCCAGAGGAGTAATGGCAGAGATTGATCCCACACCGGACTTTGTTTCCACTTTAAAGAATCTATGGTGGAGAATGGATAGAGCTCTGGATGAGGAATCAACCTATTATTCAGGAATCATAAGCTCTATTGATGCCATCAAGGCTGGTACTACTTCTGTAATAGATCATCATGCAAGTCCAAATTATATTAATGGTTCTCTTTCAACAATTAGACGATCCATGGAAGAGGTTGGACTTCGTGGGATGACTTGTTATGAAGTTTCAGACCGGTATGGTGCAGGTCAGATGAAAGAAGGTGTGGAAGAGAATATTCGTTTTGCTAAAGAAATTGATGCGGATAAAAAAGATTCTTCAAAACCCTATATCTTTGAATCTCATATTGGCGGACATGCTCCATGCACAATAAGTGATGAGGGTCTTGAAATGATGGCAGATGCAATTAAATCTACCGGGAAAGGTCTTCATCTTCATGTAGCAGAAGACAGGTATGATGTTTCCCAGAGCCACCTGGTTTATAGTCAGGATATTGTAAAACGTCTGGATAATTTTGGAATGCTGAATGAAAAGACAATTCTAGTTCATGGTATATTCCTTAATACAGAAGAGATTGATATTTTGAATGAAAGAGATGGATTTCTTGTTCATAATTCACGATCAAATATGAATAATGGTGTTGGGTACAACAGCAAATTGGGAGATTATAAAAACCTTGCTCTTGGTACAGACGGTATTGGTTCAAATATGTTCGAGGAAATTAAAGTAGCTTACTTTAAACACAAAGATGATGGTGGTTCCCTGTGGCCTGATGATTATCTGGGATTTCTTGCAAATGGGAATGAATTGTTAAGAAGAAATTTTGGAGCAAACTTTGGTCAGCTGGCATCAGGTTATAAAGCAGATATAGTTATTGCAGATTATCTAAGCCCAACCCCCCTTGTTGCTGATAATATTGGTGGTCATATGGTGTTTGGAATGACAAGTGCAGATGTTGAAACAGTAATTGTAAATGGTAATGTTGTAATGGAAAACAGAGAGTTTCCATTTGATGTGTATGAAATATACGCAAAAGCAGCGGACGCAGCACAGAAGGTTTGGAACAATATGGATCAGATAAAACCATAAGGTATGTAGGGCGCGATAAATCGACCCGTACATTGTTTAATAAATAAGGGATAATGCAATATAAATTTTGCATGTTTCCATGTAGGGGCGCAATTAATTGCATCCAATAAAAAGATGTAATTATTTTTAGGTACAATTTATTGTACCAATATGTATAATATATATAATGAGGAGAAAAACATATGGGAATTAACGAAGAAATTATTGCTAAGGCCAAAGAGTACAGGGATTACACAGCCTTAAACCTTTCAAAGATGGTTCAGACAAAATCCTACAGTTCAAAGGAAGAAGATGTTTGTAGACTTATTAAAAGTTTATGCGAAGAAGCCGGCTTTGATGAAGTAAGATTTGATGGTTTGGGAAGCGTTATTGGCCGGGTTGGTTTTGGACCAAAAGAGATTGCATTTGATGCGCATATCGATACAGTAGAAGTTGGAGATTTGTCTCAGTGGGATCTGGATCCATTTTCAGGGCTAATTAAAGACGGCCTTATTCACGGCAGAGGTACTTCCGATCAGAAGGGTGGAGCAGCTTCCATGATTACTGCCGGACGTATTCTTAAAGAGCTTGGTTATGATGGAAAATTCAGTGCCTATTTTACTTTTACAGTAATGGAAGAAGACTGTGATGGTATGTGCTGGAAGTATTTAATTGAAGAAGAAAAATTTAAACCGGACTTCTTTGTATCTACAGAACCTACAAGTTGCAGGCTTTATCGTGGACATAGAGGCAGAATGGAAATTGTTGCAAAAATTAAGGGCGTTTCTTCTCATGGTTCAGCTCCAGAAAGAGGTGTAAGTGCTGCATACAAAGCTGCAAAAGCTGCTCTATCAATAGAACAGCTAAATGAAGACCTTCAGCCTGATGATGATAACTTTCTTGGAAAGGGAACAATTGTTGTTTCCCAGATTGATGTAAAAGGACCTTCCCAGTGTGCTGTTCCGGATCAGGCAATGTTGTATATGGATAGACGTTTAACCTGGGGTGAAGATGCGGAACTTGCAATTGGACAGGTTAAAAAGTATATGGCAAAGGCAATAGGTGAAAGTGAAGATGCGGTAGAAGTTTTTATGCCGGATTATGTTAAAAGAGGCTGGAGGGATAAGGATTATGGTCAGGAATTGTATTTTCCTACATGGAAAATACCGGAAGATCACCCCATTGTGCAGTCAGGAGTAGAAGCACACACTGCACTTTTTGGCAAAGCACCTGTAGTTGATAAGTGGACTTTCTCTACAAATGCAGTTGCAACAACAGGCAGACATAAGATACCTGCAATTGGATTTGGTCCTGGAGATGAAGATCAGGCTCATGCTCCTAATGAGATTACCAGGGTTGCAGATTTGGAAATATGCTCAGCTTTTTATGCAATGCTGCCATATTCATTGGAGAAAAATATATAAAGAATATTGTAAAGGCGTATGCAATACGCTGGTACAGTGTTTTTTTAAGTCGGGGCGTATTGCATACGCCCCACGATATATGAGGATGATAAAAAGGGAGTGATTATGAGTAGAATACTGTTAAAAAATTGTTATTATATTCTTAAATCAGTTCACGAAGAAGCCCTTCGTGGGTATGATATGTTAATTGAAAATAACATAGTTACAAAAATAGATAAAAATATCGACTTTTCAAGAACCCGGGAAGACAGAGTTATTGATTGTTCTACCCATGTTGTTGTTCCGGGTTTTGTAAATACTCATCATCATTTTTATCAGACTTTAACCAGAAATCTTCCTGCCGTTCAGGATGCCAAGCTTTTTGACTGGCTCGTTTATCTGTATGAAATTTGGAAAAATCTTGACGAAGATGCAATCTACTACTCTTCCCAGCTTGCAATGGGAGAACTGTTAAAAACTGGTTGTACAACCTCTACAGATCACCACTACGTATATCCCCGGGGTGTTAAGGGTGATATTATGGGTCTTCAGTTTAAGGCGGCAGATGATGTTGGTATGAGATTTTCTCCTACCCGGGGTTCTATGTCACTTAGTAAAAAAGATGGTGGACTTCCACCGGATTCTGTAGTTCAGACAGATGATGAAATCCTTGAAGATAGTGAAAGAGTAATAAAGCAGTATCATGATAATTCAGAATTTTCCATGAAAAAAATAGTACTTGCTCCTTGCTCTCCTTTTAGTGTAACAGAAGATCTTATGAAGGAATCTGTTAAACTTGCCAGACAGTATGGGGTGAAACTTCATACCCACCTGGCAGAAACAAAAGATGAAAATGATTTTTGTGTTGAAATGTATGGCAGAAGACCCCTAAAGCTCATGGAAGACACGGGTTTTATAGGTGAAGATGTATTTTATGCCCATGGTATCCATTTTAATGATGAAGAATTAAAACTTCTAAGTGATTCAAAAACGCATATTGCCCACTGCCCATCATCAAATATGCGACTGGGTTCAGGCATATGCCGTGTTACGGAAATGCTACCAACAGATATTAATGTAGGTCTTGGTGTAGATGGTTCTGCTTCAAATGACTCCTCAGATATGCTTGGAGAGATGAGAAATGCACTGCTTCTCCAAAGAGTTCAGTATGGAGCAGATGCAGTAAAAACAAAAGATATTTTTCAAATGGCATCAGAAAATGGTGCCAGACTTTTAAATTTTGAAAAGGTTGGACAGCTTCAGGAAGGCTGGGCTGCAGATATGGCTATATTCAATATTAATAAAATGGAATATGCAGGATCTCTGTCTGATCCACTGGCGGCCCTTATTTTTTCAGGATATAATCATGGTACAGACTATACTATTGTTAATGGTAAAATTGCTGTTGAAAATGGCAGGCTTACAGGTGTGGATGAGCAGAAATTAACTGATAAAGCAAATATGATCTCCGAAAGGATGATCAGGGATAAATAATAAAAATGAAATCATTCAATATGTTAAAAAAGACAATGATTTTTTTTTATTATTTTAGCGACAGAGACTTTACTGAGGCACGAAGGAAAGTGCTCGAAAGCTTGTTATGGGAGGCTTAAATGATAAAAGAAGTTTTTAAGCCGGCTTCCGTTGAGGAAGCGGTTAAACTAAAAAGTTCAGATGTTTATTATCTTAGCGGCGGAACCCAGATTAACTGGACTCCGGCAATGGAAGAACGAAAAAAATTGGGGCAGTCACAGATTGAGAAGGTTATTATTCTCAAAGATATCCTGTCCACAGAAATTAAAAAAGAAGGTTCAGCTTTATCTATAGGTGCTGGAGTTACTCTCCAGGAACTTATTGATAGTTCTTTAGTGCCAGATGCTCTTAAAAAGGCATCTAAGTATATTGCATCAAGAAATATTAGAAATATGGCAACTATTGGTGGTAATATTGCAGCAAACAGAGCTGATTCTAATGTTATTCCGTGTTTAATAGCTTTAAAAGCTGATGTTGAAACTGTAAATGAAGGAATAATGTGTGTGGAAAAGTATGTAAGAGAGGAGAAGTCTGGCCTTATTAAACGGGTAATTCTTCCTCCAACCAATGGTGTATGTGTTGTAGATGCAGTTTATAAATCTTCAGGATCATATCCTTCAGTAACTACTGCAGTGATGGTATCCAGACAGGAAGTTGTTATAGTTGTAGGTTGTGTGTCAAAACATGTTGTCCAGCTGAAGAAATTGGGACAGAGTGTTTTAAATGGAAGTCTTATCGGCTCTGATCTTGCTTCAGCTGTAGAAGCAGAAGTTAGTCCTGCCAGTGATCTTCTTGGATCAGCAAAGTATAAAAAGTATCTGGCTGGAACAATGGTGGCTCATTCCATAGACCTTGCTAAGAAGGGGGCATAAATTATGAAACTTAATTTTGTATTAAACGGAACGCCAAAACAGGTTTATACAGAACCTGGTGAAAATTTGCGTGAGTTGTTGTTTCGAACAGGAGTAAATTCTGTAAGAAACAGTGATGATGGTTTCTCCTTTGCAGGCTCAGACTCTATCCTGTTGGATGGAAAAATTGTAACTTCATCTCTTCTTATTGCGGCTCAGGTAGAAGGTTCTGATATTAAAACTGTAGAGAGCCTTTCTGATCATGGAATGTTGTCCCCGGTACAGTCAGCTATGGTTGATGCAGGAGTTGTTCAGTCAGCATATAATATACCTGCAGCAGCATTAATTTTAACAGATCTTCTTGATAGAATTCCAAATCCTTCAAAAGAGGATATAAAGGATGCGATGTCTGCTGTTTTTATTAGAGACAGTGGTTATGAGCAGTTTTATACTGCTGTTGCTTTAGCTGTTGAAAGGAAGAAAGATCCTGATTATAAAAATACAGTTCCTCCTGAGTTTAGAGAAGATCTAAAATTTGTAGGAAAGGTAAAACGTAAGGTAGATGGTGCAAAACTGGTTAGAGGAGAAAGAGTTTTTGTAGAAGACAGAAGAGAAGAAGGTTCTGCTGTTTTAAAAATGCTTCGAAGCCCTCATGCCAGCGCCTATATCAAGAGTATAGATACATCAGAAGCTGAGAAAATACCTGGTGTCGTAACAATACTAACTCATAAAAATACTCCAGATACCTGGTATTCCCAGGCTGGTCAGGGTTTCCCGGAACCATCTCCCTATGACAGAAGACTTTTTGGTGTAAAGGTAAATCATGTTGGAGACAGAGTTGCTGCAGTAGTGGCAGATAGTTATGAAATTGCAGAACTTGCATTGTCAAAAATTAAGGTTGAATATGAAGTTCTTAAACATATTATGACAATTGATGAAGCTTCTGCTCCGGATGCTCCACTTATACATGATGGTGAAATTATTTATATGGATGGAGCTCCTGATGATCTTGAGGAACAGAACAAGAGTTTCAATCCAAGAGACGGTAAGATTATTTATCAATTCCCAATAGGTGGAAATCCAAGAAAAAATATCGCAGCCAGTGTTTTTGATGGTATTGGTGATGTAGAGAAGGGATTTGCTGAAGCGGATGTTATTATTGAAAGAGAATATCAGCCCGAAAGTCATATTCAGTGTACCCCCCTTGAGATGCATGTTGTCTATACTAAAATGGATGGAGACAGAATTATAATGCACTGCTCTACTCAGGTTCCATTTCATGTACGAAGAATTACTGCTTCTGTATTGGGAATAAGTGAAAATAAAATCCAGGTAATTAAGGAAAGGACAGGGGGAGCCTATGGTTCCAAGCAGGATATTCTTCTTGAAGAGGTATGTGCTTTTGCGACATACACAACCGGAAGAACTATCTTTCATCAGTATACACGAAAAGAAGAATTCGAATCCTGCAGCACCCGAAAACCTATGAAAATTAAGGTTAAGCTGGGGGCTAAAAAAGATGGTAAGTTAACAGCTGTCTATATGGATCTTAAGGCTAATACCGGACCCTATGGTGCTCATGCACTTACTGTTCCCATGAATGCATGTTCAAAGTCTCTTCCTCTTTTTTTATGTGATAATTTTAAATTTGATGTTGTTACCTATTATACAAATGCATCTCCTACAGGTGCCTACCAGGGCTATGGCGCTCCTAAGGGTTCGTACGCTATGCAGATGGCAGCCGCAGAGATGGCAGAAGAACTTGGAATGGATCCAAAGGAATTTCTTGAACTCAATAGGGTGAAGGAGGGTTCCGTTCTGGAAATTTTGAAGTGCCTTGGAGAAGGCCGTGAAGGTGCTGTAGCTTCTGCTGTAAGCTGTGGTCTTGGTCCTGCACTAAAAGAAGGTACAGAAATGATCGAGTGGGGCAAAAAAGAGGTCTCAGACGATCCTGATGTAAAAATTGGTAAGGGTGTAGTAATTATTCAGCAGGGTTCAGGACTTCCTGGTCTTGATCAGTCAAATGCTACAATTAAAATGCTTGGTGATGGAACTTTTATGTTGCTTTCCGGAGGTGCTGACCTTGGAACAGGCCTGGATACTGTAAGTGTTAAGATGGCATCAGAGGTACTCCAAACAGATATGACAAACGTGTCAATATTATCCGGAGATACTGATAATACACCATTCGATACTGGTGCTTATGCTTCCAGTGGTACTTTCTTTTCCGGAAGTGCTTCACTTCTTGCAGCTAGAGATATGGAAAAAGAAATATTAAAAGCAGCATCTAAAATAATGGATGAACCTATAGACGATCTTAAAATTGAATACCCTGGAAAGGTTGTTGGTAAAAAAGATGAACTTACCTATGCTAAGCTTGCATGGCATACCCAGGCTGGAGAGGGTCAGGGACAGTTAATAGGAAATGGCCATTTTACAACAGATGACGCAGCATTTCCCTATGGTGCACACTTTGCCCAGGTTGCTGTAAATACAAGAACCGGTGCTATTAAAGTACAGAAATACTATGCATTGCAGGATGCTGGAATGCCAATAAATCCGGAACTTGCCCAGGGTCAGATTTTTGGTGGTGTATTAAAATCGATTGGTCATACACTGTATGAGGGTATGGTTTATGATAGTGATGGACGAGCAATTAATACCGATCTTCGAAGTTATGGCGTGCCTATGATAGGGGATGTGCCGGAAGACTTTCAGGTTAAGCTTGTCTATACAGATGATCCCTTCGGTCCTTACGGTGCAAAATCAATATCCGAGATTGCAACAAACGGAGCTGCCCCGGTAATAGCAAATGCAATCCACGATGCAATAGGTGTCTGGATGAGATCCTGGCCAATAACACCGGAAAAAATCCTAAAGGAATTGGGTAAGATCTAATAATAACACCGTAGAGACGCACGGCCGTGCGTCTCTACGGTGATAAAAGGATGTAAAGGCAAGGCATGCCTTGCCTCCAACAATATAAGGAGAAAAAATGGACAAGATAAGAATTGAAGAAATGATCAGATCTCTTGGTAGACTGAACACAAAAAACATGTACAACAACGACTTTTTCCTGACCTGGGAAAAAACTCTTGATGAACTAAAAGGAACATTTGCTGTTGCAGATGCACTAAGAGCAATGAGAGAAAGAAATATTTCTACAAGAATTTTTGACAGTGGCCTTGGAATTTCGCTTTTCCGGGATGCTTCGACCAGAACAAGATTCAGTTATGCAAGTGCATGTAACCTTCTGGGGTTGGAGGAACAGGTTCTTGATGAAGGTAAATCCCAGATTGCCCATGGTGAAACAGTTCGCGAAACAGCAAACATGATATCTTTCATGGCAGATGTTATTGGTATTAGAGACGATATGTACATTGGAAAGGGTCATACTTATATGCAGGAAGTTGCAGCGTCTGTAGAAGCCGGTTACAGAGATAGTGTCCTCGAACAGCGACCAACACTTGTTAACCTTCAGTGTGATATAGATCATCCAACTCAGAGTATGTCAGATGCCCTTCATTTAATTAATCAGTTTGGCGGAGTTGAAAATCTTAAAGGTAAAAAAATTGCAATGAGCTGGGCATATTCACCTTCCTATGGTAAACCCCTTTCTGTTCCCCAGGGAATAGTTGGACTTATGACACGATTCGGTGCTGAGGTTCATCTCGCACATCCAAAGGGTTATGAAATTATGCCTGAGGTTGAAGAAGTTGCAAGACAGAATGCAGAGCGATCCGGAGGTAAGTTTGTAAAATCAAACAGTATGGCAGAAGCTTTCAAAGATGCAGATGTTGTTTATCCAAAAAGCTGGGCACCTTTTGCTGCAATGGAAAAAAGAACAAATCTTTATGCTGAAGGTGATGATGCGGGAATTGCAGCACTTGAAAAAGAACTTCTTGCACAGAATAAAAAGCATGCAGACTGGGAAACAACAGAAGACCTTATGGCAACAACAAAAAATGGTAAGGCACTCTATATGCACTGCCTCCCTGCGGATATTTCCGGTGTCAGTTGCAAACAGGGAGAAGTTGTGGCTTCTGTTTTTGATAGATACAGAGTCCCTATGTATAAGGAAGCAAGTTATAAACCATATATAATTGCAGCTATGATATTTCTTGCAAAAGTTAGAAACCCTTCAGAAAAACTGATGGAACTTCTTGTTAAAGAAGCGAAACGGGTTCTGTAAAACTCTTAGATTTTTTTTATTTGGGCTTTGCTCATTGGAATGGGTGCACATATAGGTTTCTCCATTCCAATGGCCAGGCTTTCCGGGGGGTTCGTCGGTTATTGTTTCAAGGGCGAACACACTTTGACAAGCTCAGTGCAACGCAGGTTTGCCTCTACAACAAAGGGGAAAACATTGAGTCATAAAAATCCGGAGATTATACTTCTTCAGAACTATCACCTTAAAATTGAATGGGTAAGCAGTAATAAAGAAAAACCTCAATCCATTGCTAAAATACATAAGACTCTTATTGATGATTTTTCAAACTCCCCTTATAAGGCTCTTTTTCAACTGGCATTTGTTTCAGAGAAGAACAAACTTTCTGCCAACCTTGAGTTCTGGAAAAAATTTGCAGGACTGTATACGGAAACCCTCCGTATGAGTGAATCGTTAGAGATCTTACGGGAAAAACAGACAGTAACAGTAGAAAAAACAGTTCTCAGGGATCTTTGTAATAAAGCACCTTATTTCCAGGGATTTGAATATTTAAATACCGATTGCCTCGATTATCACTGGAATCAGCTAAATAAATTCTTCCGGAAAGAAATAAAGAAACATATCGGGTCTGTTGAGAGTTTCTTTTTAAAGTACTCACCGGATGTACATCTGGTTGGTAAAATATATTTCCACCTTGTTGAACAGAAATCAAAAAGTTCATCATTTGCTTTCATGGCAACATATTCGGTAGGACTGAATAAGAAAAAGCAGGCACAGCACCGTCCCTTACGATATGCCCTGTCAGAATTTGAAAATGATCAGGATAAATTGCTTGAATTGTTATCTACCGTATCAATTGCCTCCAAGGACAGTGAATTCCTTAAAAATCTTCTGGATTCCGGAGAACTTTTTTATCCTCTCAATTTTTCCCCTGATGAATCCTTTCAATTTCTCAAGGAAATCTCTCTTTATGAAAATGCCGGAATTCTCTGTCGAATCCCCAATTGGTGGCGAAGTGGTAAAAAGTCAGCCTCTCTTTCACTATCTTTTGGCGATAAAAAGCATACTTCGTTTCTGGGATTAAATTCTATAATGGACTTCCAGGCAAAAATAAAAATTGGAGATGTAGAACTTACAGCTGACGAGGCGGAAGAAATCCTCAAACAATCAGAAGGGCTGGCACAGCTCAAGGGGAAATGGGTTGTCGTAGACAGAGAGAAACTCTCTCAAAGTCTCGAAAACTGGAAAAAAGCAACTGATTTGCTCGTTGACAAGAATATATCTCTTAGTGATGCCTTGAGGATGCTTATGAGCAGACAGGAGAATTCATTTTCTGATATTCTTTCCAACGATAATGTTGAAATCGGGATAGGGGACTGGTTAAAAGACATCATGAATAAAATGCAGCATCCTGAGTTGCTGAAAGAAACCGTAATTACAAAAGATTTCAAAGCTGAACTACGACCCTATCAGCAGGCCGGATTAAACTGGCTCACATTACTGGATTCTCTGCGATTTGGAGCCTGCCTTGCCGACGATATGGGTCTTGGGAAGACCATCCAGGTTCTGGCTCTTTTTAATAGTCTTCGAAAGAAAAAGGGGTATACAACAAGCCTTCTTGTTTTACCCGCCTCACTTATTCATAACTGGGCATCCGAGATTAAAAAGTTTGCACCCAGGATTAAATTTATCATTGCACATCCTGGTGGTGGTAAAGAGATTCTGGATAAGAATACTTCTCCGGATCAAATTTCATTCTGGGATATGGTTATTACAACTTATGGATATGTAAAAAGGTATCAGTGGATTATGGATTACCAATGGAATTACATAATTCTCGATGAAGCTCAAGCCATAAAAAATGCCGGTACAGCCCAGACAAAGGCTGTTAAAAGTCTTATTTGCAACAACCGAATTATTCTGACTGGTACCCCCATCGAAAACAGGCTCTCCGATTTATGGTCACTTTTCGATTTTCTCAATCCCGGGATGCTCGGTAACAAGACAGAATTTTCCAGATTCATTAAAAAAAGTAATGATCCTGGAGAACTTCGACAGGTTATCAGCCCCTATATACTCCGAAGGCTGAAAACGGATAAAAATGTTATCTCTGATCTTCCTGATAAAATAGAAGTTAATTCTTTTTCGCAGCTGAGTAAGACTCAGCATCTTCTCTATCAGCAGCAGGTTGATCTATTAAAAAATGCTCTTGAAAATTCTGAGGGAGGGATGAAACGCAAGGGGCTGGTATTGTCATCCCTTATCAAGTTTAAGCAGATTTGTAATCATCCTGATCAGTATCTTGGAAATTCGGCATATAAGCCGGCTGAAAGTGGCAAGTTTGAGCGTTTGCGGGAAATTTGTGAAACCATCTATGAAAAACGGGAAAAAGTTTTGATTTTTACTCAGTTTAAAGAAATTATTGAACATCTGGAAGCTTTTATGGAAGATGTTTTTGAGCGTAAAGGATTAATTCTTCATGGTTCTACCAACATTTCAAAGAGGAAAAAACTAGTCGACCGGTTTCAAAGTGATGAATACGTTCCGTTTTTTATTTTGTCCATAAAAGCAGGAGGAACTGGTCTGAACCTTACAGCGGCTAATCATGTGATTCATTTTGACCGATGGTGGAATCCTGCCGTTGAAAATCAGGCTACAGACAGGGCTTTTAGAATTGGGCAGAAAAAAAGCGTAGTGGTGCATAAATTTATAACCGAGGGAACCATTGAGGAGAAGATTGCTCTGATGCTGGAAGATAAAAAAGCACTCTCCAGGGAGGTACTGGAGGACTCTGGAGAATCCTCATTTATTACCGAGATGAATGATAAAGAGCTCATTGATCTATTTTCTCTAAAGGCGGGAATTTAATGAATTGGGGAAATTATGGATACGGACGCAGCGAAACTGTTTCTGAGAAAAAGGCAAAAGCAAAAAAGAAAATAGCCGCCCTGCTTAAAAAAGGTAAACATATTTCACCTGTAATCATAGAAGGCCGAACAATAGCAAAAAGCTGGTGGGGAAAGGCCTGGAACAAAAATCTTGAGAATTATGCGGATTTTTCCAACAGGCTTTCCCGGGGGCGAAGTTATGTTACTCATGGGTCTGTTATAGATCTGCGAATACAGGAAGGGAAAATAGAAGCTCAGGTTCTGGGTTCAGGCAGCAGTGTTTACAAATGCGAAATAGAGATCGATGAGCTTAGTAGTAAAAATCGGAAGAATATTACAAAACTTGTAGAAGGAAGAATATCCTCGCTCTCCGATTTGCTGAAAGGTGATTTTCCTGTTGAACTTGAAGATATTTTAACTGATAAAAAGGGAGGGCTTTTCCCCTCTCCGAAACAGTTTCATCCGTACTGTAATTGTCCAGACAGTGCAAAATTCTGCAAACATCTGGCAGCTGTAATCTACGGGATCGGGAACCGGCTGGATAGTTCACCGGAGCTCTTATTTACCCTGAGGAATGTCACACCTTCAGAACTCATTTCAGAGGCTATTACAAAGGAAAAAGACAACCTGATCGCAAAAGCAAAAAAAGTCAAAAGTACACGGTTAATAAAAGCAAAGGACAATGATCTATCGGATATGTTTAATATTGATTTTGCTAAACCCAGGAAGGGAAGTTTATAATTTTTAAGGTGTTTAATCCCATATCCCAAAAATCATCTAAAGTAAAATGACCTTTTTTGTTTATATCATCTCTTATTAAATTGGGTGTTTGAACAGCTGTACCTAAAGGCATTTTACCAGCATACAATGGATAATAATCATACGCGGGTATTCTTTTTTTTGTGGTATATCTGCCTCTATCAGGAACAAGATCCGGACCACCCATTCCTGCACCTACTTGATATAGATTCTTTATTACATAGTCTAAAAATTCATCAGGCCCCCAGTTTATATATTGAATTACTACTGAATTTGGAAATGCTTCCGTAGCAGCTTTGTTTCTTGATATTAATCCATCGGCATAAGTTTTCCATGAAAACCCTGACGTATTTTTTATATCAATCCCTGGGGCACTTTCCTCAAAAACAACCCCTTCAAAATTATTTTCGCTGTCAAAATTTTTCCCAAGCTCTTGCAAAAGTTTGTTAAATCTTTTGTTGACAACAGGATCCCAAATTCGAGATATTTCTCCCCGAGGTTTAGGTATCTTTAACTCAACACCCCCAGTATAAATTGAATCTTCATATAAATAATCCGGAACCGCTTTTTCTTCTGGCTTAAAAGTACTGTCAGAAATTTGCATTATTAACTGTTTATCATATTTTTTTACGAATTTGAGCAATTCTTCTATCTTAGAAAAATTATAAACATTCTTTTCAGTTTCAAGATTTCTCCATAAAAGATAGCCCTGAATACCAATTATGTGATTTTCAGAATCTGCCAATATTAATCCAATCTTACTAAGGTCTTTTTCTGAAGTAGGCAGAATATAATGTCCCGGATTCCATTTTTTAATTACACATTTATCATCATTCAAAGGATTTAATTTATTATTGAGGGTGCCATTCTGTCCGTATAACAGAACAAGGGAAAATCCAAATACGAATATAAATATTGTTTTTTTCATTTTCTAATTACCTCCGACATTATCTGGTTATGCAAAGCTGCCTTGGTATAATATTTAAAACCAATTTATATTACAATACCATTTAATGAAACAAATCGTTGTAAGAAAATAACAAGTCCATCACTCTTAGGGATAATACTGAGCAAAAGTGAAAGGTCTATTCGCTTGGACACCCTGTTGTATTTTAACTTCATTTATCACTTTCCTGAAAGAACGGTATGACTCTGTGCGTTTTGAAAATCAATTCCCCTGTTTTTATTATCAAATCTTTCATATGTTATAAAATACTGAAACGGCCATAAAAGCAAACATTCAAATTCGTGCTTCTGAGTGAAGTATGTAACGGTTCGAATCCATTCACCATCTTTAACGCTATTAACTTTCCCATACAATTTGCCCATTAAGAATTGTGAGTATTACTTTTATATCTTTTAGTTTTTCCGGAGTTATTTCCAGCAGGTTTTCGCTTAGAACAGCAAGATCGGCAAGTTTACCGGGTGTAATAGATCCCTTAATATTTTCCTCAAACGATGCATAAGCTCCTTCTGTAGTATACATCTTCAGAGCATCAAATACTGAGATACTTTCCTGTGGATTAAATAATTCACCTCCCTCAACTTTCCTTGTTACGGCTCCATATATACCTGGAAGAGGATTACAGGAAACCACAGGCGAATCTGAACTGAATGCTACTTTAATTTATCTTGTGAAAACCTATAGCCTTCTAAAAAAACTAAAAGAAATAAACAGGGAACTTGCCTACGAAAGAAAGGCTGATGTTGATTAGAACGATATTGACGCACTGGTTAATGGTCTTCTGAACTGAAGTCGGATCGATTTGTGCTATTAGAAAGTAATTCTGTAAGATTATTAATATTTTTAACTTCTTCCAGATTCTTAATCAAGGTTACTGCACTTTGAGCGTTGAACTTTGAGAGTACATTCTCTGAACACTCAGAAAACTTATCTTCAAGCTCCCTCCAGTGGAAGGGGCTCTGAGGCCCTCCTTTTGCTTCCCTTTTAAATGTATTATATATTTTACCGGTTTTTAGAGTAATAATAATTTTTACAGGGGACAATAAATTCTCTTTCACTGCAATAGTTTCAAGTTTTTCATCAGGTATGACAAAAATCTTTTTTATCATTTCCTTTACCCTGGGTTTATTAACTACCTTGTCTGTAAATTGATCTATTCCCAATGAACCGAAGACTACAGCTGCAGCAATACTGTATTCAAGACTAAATTTTGCCTCCAGTTTATTTTCCGGATACTTATATTTCAGGATAGATAAAACCATTGGACGTACATAACATTGTATTGTCTGGATATCTTCAGGCTGGATACTGTTCTTCTTGATTATATAAAGTACTGCATCTACAGCAGGATGACTTGCTGCTCCTGATGGATATCTTTTTTGGACAACATCCAGAATGGAATAAGGTTTTCCAGGTACTTTTATATCCGAGAGGACTTCTTTTTTACCCTGAAAAACTTTAATAAATCCTGATTCTCCTTCTAAAGAATTTAATGATGAATTATAACCTTTCTGAGCAAGGAGAGATGCCATAATACCTCCTGATGCTGCATGTCCTGCATGCCAGCTTTTCGTCATAGTGCCGAAGTTCTCTCTTAGACCAGATGCACTTGAAGCAGCGATTCCAAGGGCATTAGCTGTTTCTTTTGCAGATAAATTCAATAATTTAGATGCAGCAGCTGAAGCTGCGATAGTACCTATTGTTCCAGTTGGATGAAAACCTGTTCTGTAATGTTCCCATCCCATTCGATTGCCAATAATACTTCCTGTTTCGTTTCCAAGTATAAACGAGGCTAGCATACTTTTACCATCCAACATGTTTTTTTCTGATAGTGACAAAACTACAGGCATCAAAATACATGAAGGGTGACCCAGAAAGTCAAATAAATCATCATCGTATTCTGCTGTATGGCTGCTTATCCCGTTAACAAGAGCTGCTAAGAAAACAGGAGCTTTTTTATTTGTTCCGATAATTGTAGATTCTTTTTTCCCTCCTGTTTCCATAATGACTGCAGAGGCAATAATGGAGGATTCAAACTGAGATCCATACAAAGCTACAGCAATAGTATCAAGAATACATTGTTTTGCCCGTTCAACTACATTTACAGGGATATCATCAAATTTTGTTTCTGTAACAAAGGATGATAGATTTTCGATCATATTCATATTCGCACCCCTTTAGAAATCAAACAGTTACAAATCAGTATTTGAAGTATTAATTGTATCTATTCATATTAGCAAATAGTGCACATATTCTTTTGGAATATAATATTTCATGAAAAAGTTATATTCCCTAAAGTATTGATGTCACAAGGACTTCTTCCTGTCAAGTAA
>Ga0190306_1000133_pt1 | contig 29083 bp, 21 predicted proteins | sample 48700734_MG_FD_161657 | JGI IMG/M metagenome (GOLD analysis project Ga0190306, IMG submission 161657) | Hydrothermal vent sediment bacterial communities from Southern Trench, Guaymas Basin, Mexico - 4870-07-3-4_MG | ecosystem: Environmental > Aquatic > Marine > Hydrothermal vents > Sediment ... | reverse complement strand
AAACAAAAACACAACACAATTTAATTTTACAGTCTCTGGAACAGAACAAAATTATATCTGTGAATTGTTTTTGAAAAATCAAACAGGAAACTGGATTAATTATGGAGCAAATAATTCCGTCCAGAACAATACTATAACAACAATAATTCCGAACCAGAGTTTTGAGAATTTATCAGAGGGAATTTATAACTGGATGATAAACTGCACCGCAAAACAAACAACAAATTCAAGTGAGACGAGAGTTTTGACAATTGACAGAACCGCACCAATTGTTAATTTGCTGAATTCAAGTTTTAGCACAAATGAAGCACAACCGAAAATATATTTCAATTTCATTGATGATTTAAGCAATAAGGCAAGTTGTGTTTTGTACTTTAATAATTCTGAAGTTGGAAGTAATAATTCTGCAACTGAAAACACAACAACATTTATAATTCCAAATTCTGCGCAGGATGATGGAAATTACACGGTTTATGTGAATTGCACAGATTTGGCTGGAAACACAAATAAAAGTTTAGAGATTAATGTAAGTATTGATGCTCCTCCAACCACAACGGCAACGGGAATAAAAGAAGACGGAACAAATTACACTTTCGGAGAATGGACAAATTCAAGTTACATAAATGTAACTTTGAACTGCTCTGCTACTGATTGCAACACAACTTTATATTGCACAGACGCAAATAATTCCTGCGAACCGAATTTAACTGGAACTCAAATACAGATTTCAGCGGAGGGAATTACTTATCTGAGATTCAGGAGCAATGACACGGCGGGAAATAATGAATCTGTAAAAAACAAAACAATAAAAATAGACAGAACAAAACCTTTAATTCAAATAAATTCGCCAATTTCAAATTCAACATTTAATTCAAATCTGATTAAAATCAATTTAACTGTAACAGAAGATAATTTAAATTACACAAACATTTCTGTTTATAATTCAACCGGAGATTTGGTAAATTCAACAACAGATAACAGAACTGGAAATTACATAATTAATCTGTCTGTTCCCGATGGAATTTATAATATTACTGCAATAAGTTTTGATTTGGCAGGAAACAAAAATTCAACAACAATAGAAAATATTACAGTAGATGCAACACCGCCGGAAATTTCAGACTGGAATATAAATAACACTTCTATTCAAATAAATAGTTCAGTAAAACTAAATGCAACAATAACAGATTTTGTTGGAGTTGATATTGTTAAATTCTTTATTGAGCCTTTTGGAAATTTAACAGTTAATAAAAACGGAGATGAATATTTTATAATCTGCAATTCAACAAATCCGTGCAATACAATGCAGGCCGGAGTTTATAACTGGACAAAAATCTGGGCAAATGACACTTTTGGAAATTATGTATCTGCAAATATATCTCTGCAGTTCAATATAACAAATTAAAATGAAAACTAAAGTTTTTTTGCTGGGGATGATTTTAATGTTTCTTCCAATTGTTTTTGCGCAAGTAGATTTTACAATGAATCCAAAGGATATTTTATTTAATTTCTCAAATATGCTTCCCGGCGATTCTGTCTGGAACACAACCACATTGACAAATACCGGAAATATGACAATATATAAAATAATTGTATCCACAAGTTTTGTAAATAATTGTACAGAAATTGAACCGAATCAATATTGTAATTGGAATGGAGAAGGAAGGCCTAATTTAACCGATGTTTTAAATTGTAATTTTATTTATAATGGAACAACTATTCTAAACAAAACAATTACAGAATTGAAAGATGGAGCAGAATTACCAATTAATTTGGAAGTTGGAGAAAGCAAAACATTAAATGTTACCGTTACTTTTTACCCTTTTGCTGGAAGCAAGTATCAGGCAACTTCTGCTGTTGTAAATTTTTCTTTTACTGCTTTGGCGCCTAAAGTCAAAATTAATGAGATTATGTATAATCCTGATGATAGTATGCAATGCGAGGATGCTTACTGTGAGTGGATAGAAATTTACAATCCAACAGAGGAATCAATAAATTTGAGTGGTTGGAAACTTTGTGGAAAAAAATTGTTGGCGGGATATATTAATTATACAGGTGGAACTACCGGAGATGGACCTTATTTAGATAAAGGAATGATTCTCTCACCAAAACAATATGCAATAATCACAGATGGCGGAAGCGGAACAAAAGTCTACCAGTATTTTAATATTTCTGATGATGCTTTGGCTTTGCATGTTAATGCAAGCAGTTTGTGTGGTGGTTTAAGCAACTCCGGAGAAACAATAAATTTAACAGATAATCTTGGAAATTTAATAGATTCTGTAACTTATACAGATTGTGCAGATGAAGGAAAAACACTTGAAAGAAAAAATGTTTTGGGTGATCCAAATTCTCCAGATAATTGGGAAGAAAGCATACCTGAAACTGGAACACTTGGAGGATTAAATTCAGTTATTCTCTGGATTTCTGATGTTAAAGTTGATGCAAATGGAAATTTGGTTAATGTTTCCGCAAATATAACCCATTATTTTAATCTTTTAAAATCAGAAGCCAGATTTGTTGGAGAAAATGGCAATTATACTATTTCTTTGTCAACAACAGATAACCAGATTTATAATGGAATTTGGGATACTTCTGGAGTTGAAAGGGGAACTTATGATGTTTTCATATATGCAGAGGATATTAAAAATAATAATCGCACTTATAAGCATAATGAATCTGTTGAAATACAATCTCCTCCAAGAATTATTCCAACAAGCGGCGGAGGACGCGGAACAGATTTGAGAAAAGCCTATTTAACAATAACTCCTGCGGGAGCAACAATGAGGCAAAATGAAACGAGAAACTTTACGATAGAAGTCAGAAACATTGGAAACAGAGATATAAAAAATTTTGAGGTTTTTGCCGAAGATTCTGAAGTAGAGAACTGGATAAATATAACTCCAGGCAAAGAAAAATTGGGAGTTGGAGAAGTAAAAATCTGGACAATGACAATTTCTGTTCCCGAAGATGCGGAAGTTGGAACAAGATATTTCACAATTTATGCAAATGGAGATGAATTGAGTTTGTCAACCAATTTCACTTTGACAGTTGTGAAGAAACCGGAAATTTTTATAAAAGAAGAAAAACCGAAAATTCAAGAAAATATAACGGGTTCGGTTCCAATTAACCTGACAATTATAATAAACGGAGGAGATGAAACAACAGATTCCAGAAATGTAACTCTGACTTTATCGGCAAAAAATGCAACAGAATGCAGATTAAATAATGACGGAATAAATTGGAGCGACTGGTTTTCTTATACAACAACAAAAGAGTGGGAATTAAGCCCCGCTCCAGGAACAAAGACAGTCTATTTCCAGTGCAGAAATGAATTCGGCAATTCAACAATCGTTTATGATAAAATAAATTATGTTGTTCCGAAAACAACTCTTCCAACAGGTTATGTCATATTGACAAATCCAACGGTTTTAATTTCAATAATAGGCGCAGGTATATTGATAATATTATCTTTTTTTAGATACAGAAAAAAAAATCAGGATAAAAAAGGAATTAATATAAAATGCCAATGGCAGAAAATAGTTGAAAAAACTTGCGGAAAAACATTCAAACCATTATGAAACAATCATCTTTATGTAATTATTTGTATAAGCAACCCATTCTTTCAAATATCAAACTAATTCTCCAGTATATTTATTTTTCATCATTTTCTTCATACAAATCACAATTATTGCCAATACAATTATAATTGGTATAATCCATACAAGTATTCTCGGTTTGCATGTATCAAGTTCATATCCAATGCATTCCAGCCTTCCTGTTGAGGGATATATATTAATTCCGCAAGTAGTTGCCGCGCCAATATAATCTTCATCTATTTCGCCATCGCAGTCATCATCCACTCCATTACAAAATGTTTCGGGTATTTCAGTTGGTATGCAAAGAGGGTGCCTCATCTTCCAGACCTGATTTGGGGTTACAAAAGTTATGTTGGGATTATTAAGCAATCTGGTAATAGTTTCATTATATATTTTCCATTTGGTTTCATTTATTTCGCCGTTTATAACCGTGTGTTCAAAATCCGGATGGTGTACATATAATGGAACAACCTTTTTTCCGTTTATTTTTAGTATTGGTACATCCATTCTGTTGTAAGAGAGCACCTCTTCAATTATCTGATCTGGTTCTTTGAAAACAGTTTTTCTCCCAGCACGCCCGCTTTTAGTAAAACTAACTCCATATTGAATGCTATCCAGTGTTGGCGTGGATTCTACATATCCAAGTTCATCAACATAATATACACCAAAATTTGTCCTGAAACCCAATTCTTCCAAAACCCGTCTTGTGGTTGCAGTAAATCTTCCGAATGGCGCGATATAAGTAGCAGGAATTTTAATATCTGTTGTACCCAAAATTTCTTTCATCCTGTCAATATAGAAATATCTACCATTTTTTATTATTTGTTTTTGTTCTTCAAAAGATAATTCATCAAGATGCTTCTCTGTTTCATCTAGCTTAAATCCTTTTTGTATCAATTCTATGTTATCGGCTAAATACATTCTCTTAAAGATTTCTGAAAAATAAGAATTTTTAGTATTTATTGTCGCGGGTAAAAAACTAAATGCTACGGGAATTTTGTTGTTTTCAAAATAAGTGGTAAGTTTATCATAAAAATGATACCATATTGGAGAAGCACTCCCGTCAATATTTCCAACATATAAAATTACATATATGCTAGCTGGCGATTCATCTTTACACTCACTGCTGCACCCATCACCATCAATTAGATTTCCGTCATCACATTCTTCGCTCCATTGATTCACTTTGTTATCTCCACAATGAGGTATTTCTATTTTCAAACCATTAATCTCAATTTTATTAATTGGTTTGGAAGGAACATTGAATTTGACATAGTTTTGACCGCCTTTTGTAAATTTAGTAAATTTAGCATTCAATCCATTTATTTTAATATTTTCAACATTCCCATTTCCAAGATATATTTTCAGGGTAAGTTCCTTATTAAATATTGTTGTATTCAGATTATTAATTAAATCAAATTTTACACCAGTTTGTGTATTTACTATATTTTGGAATGATACGCCGTTTCTTTCAGTTATATATTTTGATACCGTGCCAATTGTATCAATCCATAAATCTTTAGTTAGCAAATAATCAAATATTTCAGAATTGTCGCAACTATCATGATAAACATAATTTATCCACCCTTGATGATTTTCAGTCACATCAGCAAGTTGGTAATAATCGGGAGGATTTTCGCCGAAACCCACAGAATTAATACTTTTATAATTCAGAAAATTTTCTGGATTTTTGGATTCTATGGAATTAATATGGTATCCTCTCGAAAACAAATAATAATCGGAGATCCATTTCTGATACTTTGGAAGAGCAATGCCGCATGGCCATGCATAAGTGATTATTTCATCTCTTGACATTCCGATGTTGTTTATAAGGTCCTCAATATTGGACTGGACGTCCTTGGTAAATGAATCTTTGTTATGTTCGTATGAGCAAATAAGTGAATGCCCGCCTATTTCATGACCTTTGTTATAAACATCTCTCCAGATGTCCCAATCGGATTGGCTGTAATTACCCGTATTTGCCAGAAAATAAGTTCCCCTTAAGCCTCTTTTTTCCAGTTCTTCCTTGCATACTGCTTTTACATAGCCAAGTGTACTGTGATAACCATCATCGTCAGAAATAGATACAGCCCCTTCCGCACATCCATACCATTCACACACTTCAATAAAGGCGCGATCTTTATTTTTAAAACTAAACCGGTGCATCATACTGTATGGAGTAATCTTGTTGTTCTTTATGTTTTTACATTTGTAATAAATTTCTATTGAATCCGTAGATTCTGGTTTATTCAGAGTATATGAATGAATTAATCCGTTTCTTGTTGACATATCAAAACCTCTATCAAATACGAAGTCCTTATCATAACTAAATTTGCATTCAGATTCAACATCTGTAGAAATCAGGATCAATACATTATTTTCTGAATTATCAATTATTTCATCTTGCATCGGATTTATTAGGTTTATTTTTGGAAATGATTCTACTGAACCGCAAAATTTTACTGCATCTATCGCCGACCACGACCAACCGCAGGTTTCTAGTTTAATTTTGTTTGTTTTAAAATTCAAGTAATTAAAATTATAGATTATTGAACAATTTTTTCCAGTACTTTTGTCAATATTGCCTTTTTGCACAAGATACCATTTGTTGTCTCTCAACATCCAAACCTCGTCCAGACACAAATCATAATCACCGAAAACACTCAAATTGTCAGGATAAACCGAACTGGGAAAAGTGAATGTAATGTTTGCAGTAAAATTCCAATTTGTTTTTTGCCAGGAAATATTGGGAACAGGTTCTGTGCCGCAATTTCCATCTGAGTCTGGAACCCCTGTTGAATATATTGCTTCATATCCCGATGATTCATTTGTCGCTTCTGCAAATTGAGCATATTGACATATTTCACTATTTGATTTTCCAATTTTATGTTGGTAATATTGTTCAACTGTCATTAAAGTATAACCCTCCCGTGTAAAATTATTTGCATAATTAATCAACTTACGCATTTTGTCAATATTTACATTATTGTTCTTACCTTCAAAATCCTGCATATGGTACATTATCAATGCTACTCCATACTGCCGTATTTTTTGTTCAATTTCCAATTTAAGCATTTCGTAAGGTTTAAACTTGCAATTAATCCCCATCCCGTTATTTTCGCACAGATGTAACTGGTCTGTTAAAGTTAAAGGATTTGCACTTGGAGTTATATTTATATAAATTCCATCGTAAATTGTGTGGAAGCCCATATCCTTTAAAACCTGAACTGTTGTGTCATCTGCCTGCCCTGATGCAGGAACAAAACTTTTGGGATAGATTCCATAACTATTCAATAAATCAGTTCCCCGTTTCAGATAGTTATATTGAAAAGTGTAATTTTTGCCAATTAAATTAGTATCGTGAGTGTAATCGTGTTGTGCAATTTCTATTATTGGATTATTATTCCAATTCTTAATTTTTGTTAGCAATGGTTCTTCTATATCTGCGGGTATTACCCCCAAAGTTACGGGGATATTGTTATTTATATGTTCCCGAACAATATATTCCTGCACATTCTCCAAATAATTGCTTTGAAAATCATCTATTGCTAGGAGAATTATTTTTTCGCCCGAATTTTCTGCAAAAACAGGATTTAACAGCAATATTCCTGAAAAGAATATGATAGATAAAATTTTTGCATTTATATTATTTTTCATAGTTATTATTAGTAAATAAATATTTTAAGTAATAATTTATCCTAAATTTTTAGGATATTTTATAGCAATTGTAACATTGCGCATCAACAAAGATTCCGGTCCGCCATCTTTTGATTTTTGCAGACCAACATAAACATCTGTTCTCTTTTCATTTCCATGGTAATAACTATGGAAGACGTCATCTGCATAAAATGTTTTGGTTTTCAAAATTTCGTTTACCCATTCCGGATTGTTTTCTGCATCTTTGCCCAAATCTACAAATTTTATTTTTGTGCCATGTGGCAGGGGAGGATTAACAGCCACGCTTGGTTTATCTCCCGTCCATGGTATAAGTTCATTTCTGTATGCTCCAAACGGTTTATCAGCCCAATAATAAGTCTTTCCATCATCAACATTATAATCATAATGCAAATATCTCTTAGAATTCTGGATATCCTCCACCTTTCCAAAACCATCTATCTTAACCTGCTTCAGAAAATCACTTTTATAAAATCCAAGAGAATTTCCATACCTGTCAAAAACTTCAATTTTTTTTCCATTATAAAATTTCTCATCAACAATCTGATAAGAAGTTATTGTCCACCCAGATGAAATTTCATAATCTTCAGAAATTTGCGTATAATTTTGATAAGAAGTATTTTGTTTTTCTATTGCATAAAAAAATATTGCACTAAAGATAATCCCCATTGCCATCATCATAATTTTCAAGAAGATTCTTAAATCACGTTTTTTATGAGAAACTTTTTTGCGATTCTTTTTATTATTTTTCATAATATGAAAAAGGATAAATTTTTAGAATTTACTCCATACTTTTTTGATGGCTTCACAAATCTGTTTAATTTCATTGTCTTTTAAAGATGGATAGATAGGTATGGAAATTGCTTTATTTTGAGCCCTTTCTGTGTTTGGAAATTCTTCACCTTTCATATTAAAATATTGGTGAAGTGGTTTAAAAACCGGTTTTGCACAATCAATATTAAGTTTATTCATTTCTTCAATATATTGGTCTACATCATCCACCTCAACAACATATCTGAAATAAATGCTGTTCTCTACTTTTGGAGGAATCAAACCAATTTCTTTAAAAGTATTGTCATAAATTTTTGCAATTTCTCGTCTTCTGTTAATAAACGAGTCCAATCTTTTTAACTGGCTCCTGCCCATTGCAGCCTGAAAATCAGTCAAAGAATAGTTATAGGAAACTCTATAATCCCTTCTTCCGTCGTATTTTGTTAAATCCCTTAATTTTTCAAGTAATTTATTTGAGTTGGTTAAAACCATCCCGCCCTGCCCGGTTGTAAGAACTTTTGTGGCATAAAAGGAACATATAGACAGAATTCCAAAACTGCCGACTTTCTTTCCTTTGTACTCAGCACCAATTGCCTGTGCGCAGTCCTCTATAATTGGAACATTAAGTTCCAAAAACTTATCAAGATTGGCAGGAGTGCCGAACATATGCGGGACTATTATTGCTTTTGTATTTTTTGATATTTTATTTGCAGCCGATTCTGGGTCTATATTGTATCCCTTTGGCTCTATATCAGCAAATACAGGCTTGGCTCCGGTATAATTAATCGCACTAAGTACAGAGGCGCAAACATAACTAGGCAATATTATTTCATCACCCGGTTTTATACCCAAAGCATTTAATGCAAGATGCAAAGCATTAGTGCCTGAATTTACGCCAATACCTCCAAGAACCCCGATATATTTGCTTATCTCCTGCTCAAACAATTTAACTTCCTCTCCGAAACTTATCCTCCCACTACGCAAATTAGAAACAACTTTATTTATATCCTCTTCATTAATGCTCGGTCTTGAATGTGGTACTCTCATATTAATATTTTTTTATATACATTTCTTATTTTGTTGTCCGTTCCTTTCACTTTACCAATTTTTTGATAACCTAACTGAACATAAAATCTGTTTGCCGCATCATTTTCAACCAGCGCCTTGAGCTCTGATTTTTTCATACCTTTTTTTAAACATGCCGCAAAATATTTTTCCATTAATTGTTTTCCAATGCCGCATCTACGATACCGAGATACTACCACTATTTTATTAACTCTGGAAATTTCAGAATCATATTTTGAGCCGATAATATATCCGATTATTGAATTTCCCTTTTCAGCGGCAAAGCTGAGTTCCCATTTTAGTGGCAAATCAAGAAGGAAATTTTCTTTTTTCCAGGGTTTTTCACCAAGGTCTGTCCAGTTTGATTCTATTGCAAAGAATTTATCCAAATTTTTAATCATGTAATTTCGAGTTATCTTAACAATTCTAATATTATTATTTTCCAATTTTTCATTGACAGCTCTCATACCCTCCATGTATTCATCCATTTTTTTTGTTTGCCGGTAAGTATATGATAACATACTTTGAATCCCGCACCGAGCCATAGCACAGCAGCCATTATTTTAAATGCAGTTATCTGATGATAATGTCTTAATGTATGAAAAATCTCTCCTGGTATTGTTTCAGGTTCGCCCGAGAGCAGAGGGGCTATAACCGGAGCAATAAAAGACAATATAGTATCACCAACCAAAAAATAAACCGCATATATTGGGAAAAAATATGCAATGATTGGAAGTATAACAATAGCGCAACTGTACAATAAAGATTCTATAAAACCCGGCAAAATACTTAAGTAAGCAAGGGACTTGGCTTTGGATTTTAAACCGAAAATATTTTTATGCAGATAAAGATTTTGCCAAGTACCCATATACCATCTATAACTTTGTTTAAGCTGGGATTTTAGTGTAGGCACATCTTTTGAACTTACTACTGCATCTGGAACAAATTCAATTTTATATCCTTCTTCCTGCAATTGCCAGCTAAAGTCGGTGTCCTCGGTTTTTGTTTTTGTTGATAATTCAATTTTCTTTAATACATCCAATCTGACCATGTATGAAGCTCCGCAAACAACAAACATTGCTCGTCTGTATTTTTGCGCAATTTTCCTGAATTTACCCATCCTGTTTATCCATTCTTTACCATAATGAAAATATTTTGCCCAGTAATTATCTGGCGGAGTAACATAGCCGTAAGAAGTTACTGCCGCAATATTATCTTCTGTGAATCCTTCAACCAATTTCTCTATTGTATCTGGAGACAGTCTTAAATCCGAATCAATTAAATAAACATAATCTCCCAAATCAACAGAAGGATCTCTTACAAGAGAATTAATTTTTTCAGCTTTGGAGGTTATTCCTTCTTTTGACCAGTATATTATATTGGGAAATTCTTTCTTTAATTTCTTTATTCTCTCTTCCAAATTTCTTACTACTTTTTTGGTATTATCAAGATTTGAATCCGAAATATATAAATTTTTTATTTTATAATTTTGCCTGAATATGCTTCGTATTGATTTCTCTATAATATCTTCCTCTTTGTGGGCAGAAATTATAACACTGACTTCTTTTTTTGGTTTTGGTGTTTTGCTTGGCCTATATTTCAGTTCTTTACGATGGGCGGGGACAAATTTTTCTGAAATTTTTTTAAATATTCTCTTAAAACGGCAGTATCCCAGAGTTGCAACATCTATCATAAATGTGAGCGGTAATATATACGGAATTCCTACTCCCATTGTTGTTACCTCGTTATCTCCACTACTTCGCCAGAGCGTGGAAGATACCCTATGTTAAAAAGCGCATCTATTGCCGACATGTACGGCACAAAACCCGGAAAGCGTTGCGGGTAGACAGGGTGCTTGTATTTCTGGAACTTTAATTTAACATCCTTAAAACAGGATACATCTAAATAGTTTTTGGCTCCGTCTCCGGATAAATAAATATCTGCTCCTACTGCTTTTGAAGCATTTACCAGAGTCTCGCTTGCATTGTTTCCGTTCACACTTTTGGGAAGCTCGTGGAATAGAATTATTTTTGTTTTAATTCCAAAGCATTTTGCCAGATATTTAATTATTCTGATGTTAAACTCAGCTAATTTATCTCCGGGCTCCAAGTAAATCTTTTTTAAATCGGGATAAAATTTATTGAAGAAAGGAGTTTTTTTATAGTTTGCTTCTATTAATCTAAGATGATAAGTGGCCCATGGAACATTGTTGATTTTGCCTTCTGCATCTATTTTTACATCTTTTAAAGGAACAGCATTATCTTTAACGGGCACATTCAACCACTTCCACCCATTATATATTCTTATTTTATTTCTGCTATGAAAATCTCTTTTAACATACTGGCAATCCTCCCTGATAATAAACACACCCGGCTCTGTTCCAAGCTCATCAACGCTTCTCATTTTATCAAAAAATCCCAGATAAGGAAGGAAATTAGGCTGATGTGCTGCCATTGCTTTTGTCATTGTTAATTAAGTTTAAAACAATATGATTGGCGCAAAAAGGCTCGGCATAAAATCCGGGATGATTTATAGAAGAAGCATAAAATTTTGATTCCATTCTTAATTTTTCCAAATCAAACCCAGCATATTTTTTAATCTGTGATTGATGCACTTTTAATATATTTTCTTTTTTTTGAAAATCTTCTTCTGAACCAACATGGAAAAGATGCGGGTGAAACGAGGCAAGAATTGTTGAAGGAGATTTGTAAGTTAAAATGTTTGGGACTTTCCTGCATGCAATCGCCGATGCCTGAGCCACAACTCTGTGGTCTTGATGAAAATCTTCTTTAAAATGGGTGTATACTACCGAAGGCTTTTCTTTATTTATAATTTTTTCAATAGCATCTTTTACAATTATCATATCCGGAAAATTTGTATCGGGGAAATGAAGATTATATAATTTTTTTATTCCCATTATTTTTGCAGCACTTTCCGCCTCTTTTAATCTTGTTTCTCTTTCACCGCCTTTCTCACCATCAGAGCATATTATTCCTATAATAGTGTCCCCATTTTCAACATGATATAGAATCCTCATTGCACATCCAAATTCAATATCATCCGGATGCGCCCCAATTGCAACAACTTTTATATTATTATTTTTCTTTATCATTCTCACTCTAATAAATAAGCATTAAATTATTATAAGAATTGCTATTAAAAAGTTACAAAATCATTACAATACATTACGAAACAATTACAAATCAAGAAACCTATATATAGTTTTTTTACAGTTAGTATTTATGTATAATCACTTATCCCTTGAAAGAAAATTATTGACTTTTGTATTAGTATTACTTTTCATCGCTCCAGTTTTTGCTGATCATACAGCAAGTGTTACAATCAATCCTGATGTTGCAAATTGTGATGAGTTGGGAAATACTTTTACGGTAACTGTCGAGAATAGTGTAAGTAGTCAAGATGATATATTTGAAGTTCGTATATATGATGAATCTTATTCAGAGACACATGGAATATCTGAATTTCATTGTGGTCCAGCACCAATAGGATGGACTTTGTCTGACTATACAGGTGAAGATCCCGCTCTACCTGATTATGGATATTGTGAATATAAAACAACACAGTATGGTTCTTATGTTATTGAGCCAGGATATAGTCTTAATTTTACATTCGATGCTGTTATGTGGCAAGAGGAATGTTATAGTAGATTCTTAATTTCTACTTTGGATAATCATCAACCAGGAGAACATAATTATCATACTCCACAAGTGTCTATCGATTGTTCGAAGCCTAAAATAACAAAAACCGTTGGTGATCCAAATCTTCCAGGAAATGGTTTTGATTGGTGGATTACTAAAGATACTCAAATTGACATAATTGGATCTGATTCTGGTAATTGCAATCTTGGAATGGATTACTGTAGATGGAGGTACAGGGTAGATGGTGGCTGTTGGAGTAACTGGAAAAATCATACTCCTGGATGCAACGGCAATGTTAGTTTTACAATTTCTTTTAGTGAAGATTCTGTGCATGACATTCAGATAGAATGTTATGATATTGCTGGTAACAAAGCCACATTAAATGAAACAGATAAAGTTGATTCAACACTGCCAGAAACAAATAAAACTTATGGAACGCCGTTTTATTCAGATGGGACTTATGATTGGATAACCTCTTCAACACTAATTGATTTGATGGCAACAGATGGTGGTAATATTTGTGCTGTTGGTGTTGATAAACTTTATTATAGAGTTACACAATTAAATGTCCAAGATAATGATTGTATTGCTGCCTGCGATTTTAGTGGTACAGGTAGCTTGAATGAAACTGATGATAATCATATTCAATTTAATATAAGTGAGGACTCCTGTCATTTAATAGAATTTTATGCTGTTGACAAGTTAGGAAACACAGAAGAAGTCAACAGGCAATGCGTCTTTGTTGACAACAAACCGCCTGTTGGAACAAAGACTGTTGGAGAGCCAAAGGTGGAGAAGAATCTTTATGTATACAACGAAAATAATAATCGTCCTGTGTGGCATCACATACACGATATGGGTCAAATTCTGTCTCCTGGGATGATTGACATAAAGTATATTCCAGGAGGAAGCGATGGCTGTACATCATCAGTAAATTTCTACTATTCCAAAGACGGTAGTAACTGGGTTTTATTCCACACTGAAGATACACAGTCTGTATGGAATAGTCCTGGATGGAAAACCTATGAAACAACACAATATGTTCCAGGAGTTTTCCGATACATAAAAATAGAAATTCCACAGTGCTTCAACGATTATTCAAGCGTAGAATACAACAATAGTATCATATATGTTACACAGGATACAGAAATAGATTTATCCTGTGAAGACCAGCAGCCTCATCCGGTTGACCATGAAAAGGTTTGCTTTAAAGTTGAATGGGATGGTAACGATATAACGAGCCAATACTGTGACCATGATTTGAACGACGACGGATATTGTTGTGAGGACAAAACACATACATTGAAGTTCAAAGAAGATTCCACTCATGCTTTGAGCTATTACTGTGAGGATGGACTTGGAAACAAGAATGATGTGGATACCGAGTACTTCAAAGTTGATTCACAGAAACCAATAATAGACAAAACACTTATCGGTCCGCGGGTCGGTGATTGTCCACCTGAGTATGAGCCAGATGGAGATACACACGAGTGTTGGATAAAAGATTGGTCATGTGAGCAGGGAGAAGGAACAACTATTCATGTAGAGGCAAACGATGACGATACATATGGCTGTGCTGTGGATCAAGTTACATGTGACTGGCGGTATTATGTAGATGGCGAATTCAGAGAAGGTGGAACCGGAATAATTCCACCATTTAATATAACATTTAGTGAAGATACAGTTCACGAACTCTATATAAACTGTACTGATGCTCTTGGAAACTGGGAGGAAGATGTAGAAACTTTCTATGTAGATTCAAGTGGACCTGATGTAACAAAGGAATTTATTGGGCCGTGGTATAGGAATCAAAGTGGCGTAGAATGGATTGATACCATTACTAACATAAGCTTAACGGCTCACGATAATCCTTATGGAGAATGTGCAGTTGATAATAGCACAATTTACTGGAAAGATTATTATTTCCCAAATGAAGATAATTGGAGTTATTGTTATCAAGCTTGTGCTGGTTGGGATCCACAATATCCGTCAAATCCTTTAGATCCTACTGGAGAAGGATGGAATAAATACGAGGAACCATTTAATGATTTGAACGAATCTTGTCATGTTTTGGAATATTATGCAGTAGATGCTCTTGGAAATGTTGGACCTATAGTAGTTAATTGCTTCTTCTCAGACCATACAAAACCTGTTGTGAAACTAACAGTTGGAACCCCAAGTATAGAATGTGAAAACCAAAGTGATTGTGATTATTGGGTAAGAGACCATGTAACTCCAATTTATTTAAATTGTGAAAATCGTGGCCCACATCCGTCACCTTTAGATAAGATACAATGGAGAATTTGGGATGATATCACAGGAAACTGGACCGAATGGAAAGAATCTCAAGCAGGAGTTTGCGGTTATGATGTGACCATAATATTTACAGAAGATTCTCTTCACAAAATCCAGTACAAATGTAATGATACTGTAGGTAAAGAAACGGATGTAAAAGAAAAAGTGTTTAGAGTAGATAGCACACCACCAAATGTAACCAAAATAATAAATGGACCTTATTTTGGACAATGTCCACCTGAGAGTTGCGAAGATAAATGTTATGTTGACACAGCAACAAATATAACTCTTGAAATAAAAGACGGAGGAGAAATCTGTGCTGTTGGTAATGTAACTTGTAAATGGAAATATAAGGTAAATCAGGGAAGCTGGTCTGACTGGTTTATATATTCGGAAGAAAACCCAATATATTTCCCTGAAGAATGCAATCATGAACTTTATATTGAATGTGAAGATGCTCTTGGAAACACATGGAGTGATACAGAATATTTCATAGTTGATAAAACACCACCAGTAACAAATAAATACTATGAAGGACCACAATGGCCAGAAGATAATGATGATGTACCTAAATGGATTTCCTCAGAAACATTGGTTGTTTTAGATCCGTATGACCTAGGACCACACCCATCAGGTGTTAACAAAACCTGGTATAGAGATGTTTATTTGGAAAATGAATCTGACTGGCATTATTGTTATAGTGATTGCGATGAATGGGTAAATGATAGCAAAGGTAGAGCTACAGTTTGGGATATAGTTAATGGGTTACCAACAGCACCGGAGCCATACAACCCATCATCAAGCCGTGGCTTCATGCTTTATGAAGGGCCGTTCAAACTGCAGAAGGAATCCTGCCATATAATAGAATATTACAGCTATGACAATGTGGGTAAAGTTGAACAGGTAAAGCATCAATGCGTCTTTGTTGACAACACCCCTCCAGAACCAAATAAAACTATTGGTGAACCAAAAACTTATTGTGAAGGGGAAGAATGTAAGAGTTGGGAATGGAAAATAACAACAATGACTCCAATAACATTATCCTGTGAAGATAAGGGACCACATCCTGTTGACAATTCAACAGTTTACTGGAGAATCTGGTGGGATTATAATGATAACTGGACCGAATGGTATAATGCAACAGAGGGAACAAAGATATATCTCGAGGAAAAATGTTTACATCAATTAGAGTTCTACTGTGTAGATGCTTTAGGCCATGAAAGTGAGCATGATATTGAAAAGATAAAGGTTGAAGGGACTTCATTTAATATACAGTTAAACAAGAAATGGAATCTTATATCTGTACCTTTTGTAATGCTGGATGATTCTATAGATGAAGTATTCAAAGATGTTGCAAATGAAACAGAAGCTGTGTGGACTTATGACCCTGAAAATGAAATTTGTGACGAGGAATGGTGTGTATATACTCCAGGAGAAGGTCCAGACACTTTGAAAGAAATGACACCTGGTTGGGGTTATTGGGTCTTGATGAATAGCAGTGCAATGGAAGAAGATAGTGTCATGTTAACCATAGGCGGAGATTTGTTTATAGAAGGAGTAACACCACCCGATAAAAGCATAATACATGGATGGAACCTTATAGGTTATTATGGTACAGATGGTTTGTTAGAGTATGATGGTCCTGATAAAGAAGGGAAACCAGCATATTGTGCACTGTTTGATTTAGGAGAAAGTCACTTAGATAAAGGATGGTCATCTTTGATAAGTTATTGGAAAGGTAACTGGTTAGAATATACTTATTGTGACGAAATGGACCCAGGTGCAGGATATTGGTTAAGAGCGACTGAAAATGGATTATACGGGTATACCACTAATTGTGGACTTGGTGATTTAATTTGCTAATTTTTTTATTTTTTTACCTATAAATAGTTTTATTTACTTTATTATGGCAAAGTTAGGACAAATGGGAAAATATATTTTGTTTGGACTATTAGTGAGTGTTTTATTTTTAAATATCACTTTTGCTATCTCCAGGAGTACCACACCAGTTTTATGGTGATATAATAGTTAATGGTTATCCAGCTCCAGATAATCTTAAGGTAACGGTGCAGGAAGCTAATGATGGTGTTTATGATAATGAAAGTACAATTGATGCAGATTTTACAAAAGATGGTGAATATGTTGTTTATGCCTTAAATAATGAAGGTAAATTATCAGATGGTGATTTATTGGAATTTTATGTTGAGGGTGTATTTGCAGCTAATCATACTTTCAGCAGTGGTTTAAGCACAAGATTAGATCTTGAGGTTACAATTCCTGGTTTTCATTTCTGCGGTGATGGAACCTGTGATTCTGATGAAGGCTGTTCTTCCTGTCCCTTAGATTGCGCATGTTCTTCAGGGTACGAGTGCAAGAATAATGTATGTGTAAAGAAACACACAGCGGGTGGTAGTTCCTCTGGTAGCGGTAGTTCTGGTTATATTCCTCCAGCAACACAAAATGATACTTCAAATGAAACCTCTAATGAAACTTCAGGCAAGAGTGGTGAAGAAAACCAGACAAGTAATCTAAATGAGACCACAGTTTGTGAAGAAAACTGGAAGTGCAGCGAATGGTTTGAATGTTTTAACAGCAAACAAAAACGGGTTTGTGTAGATTTAAATAATTGTGGAACAGAGGAAAACAAACCCGAAGAAGTTAGAAGTTGTTCAGTTTGCGGAAATAAAGTTTGTGAAAAAGGCGAAACTTATGAAACTTGTTGTTCTGACTGTGGATGCCCAAAAGGATACGAATGTAAAAACAATAAATGCGCTTCTACAACTTCATTTTCTTCAATAACAGGAAGATTCTTAACTTCTCCAGTAGGTTTAATTTCAATAATAGGTGCAGGTATATTGATAATATTATCTTTTTTTATATACAGAAAAAAATCTAGATTATAGTATAATTGAGAATCCTAAGAAAAATGTAAGAGTTCATTTAATCTTCAATAAAATGTCTTCTACTCATTTCATGTAGAATTCTCTTATTCTGTGTTTTTTGTTCTTCTTGCTTTTTCTTTAGCTTGAATTGTAAAATCTTGATTGGTTGCTACAATGCCTTTATTTACATTATAGAAATCCATTAAACTTTAAGAGAATTCAGAGAATTAATTTTTTAAAATCTCTTTAAATCCTCACAGGAATCTGCAATCGACTCTCCAAATTAAATTTCTCAAGTTGCAGAGCATAAGCAACTCCATACATTTTACCTATTATTAATGTAGATAACTCTGCTTTCTTTATATTTTTTAGGTCTGTCTTATTTACATCCAAAACTTTGGAGGCATTAAAAATTTCCAATCCAACAATCTTATTATCTGCTACATCTATAACAAAATTTTCTAGAACTTCAACACTAAATTTTGCTTTCTCTCCTTTTTTATACAGATATAAAATATCTTGACCAGAATCATAATCAACTTCTGCCATATATTAATTTGATTAATTTAAAGTTATTTATATTTTTTATATTTTTAATATATATTTACTTATATATAAGTTTTTTTGAAATATACAAAGCTCCTGTTTTTTTAATAAGTTTCTCTACCTTTTTACTTGTTTTATAAGCAGTGATTATAACCACAAACCTCTGCGATAAGGTTACTACAATAACGAGTCTATATTTACTTGAAGATTCATATACAAGTTTATAAGTGCTTTTATCTTTCTGCTTCTCTTCAGATATTAGATTATCAATATCAAATAATTTTTGGATTACAAAATCCTTGTCAAGTTTTCTTTGAATTAATTTAATCTCAGCGTGTTTTGAAAATTTGATATTTTCTTTATTGTAATTCTTTATTAGTTTTTTAAAATTATCAGAACGCTTCATAAACCTATAACAATTCAGAATATTAATATCAGTTCATCATAAGAAATTAGAAATTCAACAGGCGGGATTTTAGTAATAATTTTTGGACTTCTATTATACAAAAGGAAAATGAAATAAAATCGGAATAATTTTTATTGGTTTTTACAATTCACAAAAATCTTTCAAAGGTTTTTTGTTTTTTCAATGACAAATTTTTTCACAACATTGAAATCCGCAAGTTCTGATAATAAAAAAGGTCTTAATTCTTTTTTTCCTATTTTCTTAAGAATATCTATCTTCGCTAAAAATTAATCAGTTGAAACTCCAATTTCTGTTTTATAAATTTTGCAAAAATCTAATTTTTCAATTATTTTTTCTTCATTCTTTTTATCAACTAGAATAATTGCAACGCCTCCTTTTCCACCTCCGGAAAGTTTTGCTCCATAGGCGCCGTTCTCCATCGCAACTCTTACAATCTTATTTAGTTTTGGATGTGAGACTCCGAGTTCTTTTGCAAGAAGATCGTGGTTTTTAAGCATCAGATTCCCCAACTCAATAAAATCTTTGCTTTTAATTGCCTTTTCCCCTTCCAAAACCAGTTTTTCAATTTCGTCAAAAATTTCTTCATAACTTCTTTTGTCTAATTCATATCCTTTTCTGACATAACTTACCGTTTCGGCCGTATTTGCTTCAATGCCCGTATCTGCAATTAAAATTGGCAATTCCAATTTTCCGAGATTTTTGTATTCAACAGGATTTATTTTAACCTCGTTGTATCCTCCAAAAGTTGATGAGAAGAGTTCAACCCCGGAGGCAGAGCCACCGTGAATTTTCCTCTGAAATGGAATTAAAAAATTATAATAATCTTTTTTATCCACTTTTGGAAAAACTTTGTTTAAAGCATTCAAAACTGAGCACAAAACAGCCGTCGAAGAACTCATTCCTCCGGAATCCTTTGGTATATCCGAACTGATTTTTAAATTTATCCCCTCTTCAATTTCAAATTTTTTGAAATAGGTTGAAATTAAATCCTTTGTTAAATCCATCTTATCTTTATACTCTGAAATTTCTCTTAATTCTTCAATTTTTAATTCAAATCTGCCATAACCCTCGGAAGAAACATTTATGAGAGAATCTTCTCTTTTTTCAATTTCGCAATAGGTTTTCATTCCTATTGCCGCAATAATCCCGGTTTTTCCATAAACAACGGCATGCTCTCCAAAGAGAAAAATATTTCCGGGAGCAGAAATCAGTGCCATAATGTATTTTCAATAAATTCCTTTAATTTATCTAATAAATTTGTTGAGAGATGGACTGCTGGACTAAACAACTTAGGATTATTTTTTAGTAAATTTTTTAATTCATTCACTTCAAAAAGTCGTATTTCAGAGACTTCTTCTTTCTGAAGCACAAGATTTTTTAGATTTCCGGTAAATTTTAGGAGATATACATTTACAATTTCTCTATCTATTATATTTCTTTTAGGGTCTTTTGTTATAAACCTTCTTCTTTCCAGAAAAACCAGTTCTTTTATTGAAACTTTTATCCCCAATTCTTCTCTTAGTTCTCTTATTGCCGTCTCATCATAATCTTCTCCGCTCTCCACATGTCCAGCACAACTTACACTAAAAACATTTGGAAAAGTATCTTTTGTTGGAGCTCTCTTTTGCAATAATATTTTGTTTCCGACAATTATCCAAATATGAACCCCTTTGTGCCAATCTCCATCTCTGTGAACTTCAGACCTTTCCTTTTTAAATCCCAGCTCATTCCCATTTTCATCAACAATATCAAAAAATTCCATAATTATTCAAAAAAGAAAGGAAACAATTTGATTTGGGTTTAAACAAAGGTTTTATTGAGTTTTATTAGGGTTTAGAAGAGATAGTTCAAAAGTGTCAAACTTGAGTTAAGAGGCCGAGATGCTGAATGTTATTTATAAAAACTATCTAAATTTTCGTATCCAATCATCCATCCTTTCTATGAATTTTTCAGATAATTTATTAATTTGCATTACTGCTTCTGTATCCTCAAAAGCTGGATAACCGTACTTAGCAATAGTTATATATTTGCCATATTTACATTCCTTTAAAGATAGGCTTATAATACCTTGTTTAAGTTCATCTAAAATTTTTTGGTTAAATTCGCTCATTGTATATTTGCCATTTTTCCATCCATCTAAGAAGAATGTTAGATCAGATAAAGCATATTTCTTAAATTCATCTAAAATTTCCTGATTAAATTCTTTTCTAACTGGAATCCTTACACCATAAGCCCCATTTTCTTCTACTACATGAAAGGTTCTACCAACTCCTGGATAAACAGGATCAAATATATCTTTAACAATTTCATCTGTATTTTCACATTTTAACCCATTTCTAGCCATCATTTCTGAACCAAATAATCCCCATTCAAGATTGCTTCTTTTTTCTGCTTGGATTGTTTTAGGATCAACCCAATACATATTCCCATCTTTATCAAATATTACATCAATAATCTCCTTATCACTATCAACAATTTCTGGTTTATGACCTCTTATTCTTAAAGTCAAATAAATTTCATCAATACCTTTTTTATCTGCTAGTTGGGATCTTAGAACAAGAACTTCATCAAAATTTTCATCGGTGAGGTGTTTATTCTTTAAATACGCTAAGAACTGAGTGACACCATACTCATATCCTAATGATTTATCTATATGAGCTAATGCCTGTAAGTCTCTATCAATATCTCTCACATAAACGCCTATACACGGACCCAAACCTATTGTTTCTATATTTGCCTTATCTACTTCTGGATTTAGATATCCAAATCCTCTTTGGTTTACTCTTAAAATCTCTTCTAAAGGAGGTTCTTTAATTATTTGAATGTTTTTTCTGACCATATTTATCACAAAATAATAATAACATAAATTATATATATAGTTTTCGGTTCTGGAAAATATATTTTTTGCTATATAATGCAGATGCAATATCTCAAACTAAGGTTGCAAAATTAGCTAATACATAACTTTTGTAGATTTTTAACTTCCTGGCGAATTTATAAAGAGGTGTCAAACTTGGGATATAAGATTTCATATTCTTATCTCTCCTTTAGTTCCGTCAACTTCGATTACATCCCCGTTTTTCAAAATTTTAAAAATGTCTTCTTCCGGTTTGTCAACGCAGGGAATTCCAGCAAGGATGACTCCGGTTGCGACAATTGTTTCTGTTTCAAGATTTATTATCGCTGCCGGCGCAACCAAATTTTTTTTCAATGCATAAATTACATAAGAACCAACTGTGCTTCCTTTCCCGCTTGGAAAAACAAAAACTTTGTCTTTTATGCAGACACCTTCAAGAGGATTTCCCCTTTCAATTATAATTCCGGTTTTTTGATCAACATTTCCATAAAATCCAAAAGGTTCTTTGAGAATTATGACTTTTCCTTTTCCAATTCCTTCAGATATTCCCCTCGCTTTTATTGTTTTCATAATGCTTTTTCAATTAAGGAATCCAAATTTCCAAAAAATACTTTTTTCTTGCAAAAACCCGGCAGATATTTTGCCGCTTTCCCCGAATTTGTTCCAACGCATTCAAAATTGGTTTCTTCAAGAGGAGAAACAACCATGCACGAATCGCAGATGATTTTTGCTCCGGAACATTCCAGTATTTTTGTATATCCCATTCTGTCTGCCCACATCTTCATAGTTCTCGAGGTATATATCCAAAACTCTTTTTTTAATTTTTTATTTTTTAACTTTTTCGTTAAATATTCTATTTCAGAAATTGAAGCATGAGGGCATCCAACAACTATTAAATCAGGGTTTTGCGAATCCGATAATTCTTCATAACTTTTTTTCAGGTCTTTCTCCGAAAATTCAATTTTCTCAAGATTGTCTGAAGTAGATTTATATTTTTCTGCTTCGGGAGTTTTATTTAGAACATGGTACAAAGCAATTCCTCCGGATGCGGCCATTGCGGCTCCCAAAGATTTTAATTTATCCGTATCCGTTTCTTTTATTCCAACAAAAAAAGGAACTTTGTTTTTAACGATTTTTCCAACAAAAAATCCAAGTGCTCCGAAATCGGAATTTGTTTTCAGATCAACATTCACTTTTATCAAAAAATTTGGTTTTCTGTTCTCATCAATGTGAAAACCGTAATTTGGGGTTCTCCCAGTGATTGCCGCTGCCAGTGCTGACGGACCTCCTTCTCTGTTTGTCCTCGCTCCAATTACAGAATTTGCAAAAGAAACCGCGGAAGATTCGCTCCACGCAATATGTTCTCCAAATCTTGGAAGATTTCCGAGCAGATAAGGTGTGCAAGAACAGGTGATTATTATTCCCATTTTCTTAAACGTATTTATTATTTCTAACTGCTTTTCTGCAAAATTATCAAATATTCCAAAATTTTTCCAGTTTTCTAAATCCATTCCGGCAGGATTTAGAAAAGTCGGCACTTTAACTTTTGCGCCTTCATTTGCGAAACCTTTAAGAAATTCTAAACCCGGGTCTCCAATTGATTTATAGGAAACTCCCGCGGCCTGAGAAGAGGAAATTTTTATCATTCTGTCAGCCCCGTAAATCTCTCCAAGTCTCAAAAGTAATTTCATGCATTTTGCTATTACTTGTCCCTGTTCTCCTTTTAACATCCCTTCTTCTTCATTCGTCAGATACATATTATTCAAAATAATCCTTCAAATTCAAATTTAGAGGCAATTCGGTTTTCTTAAATATTTTATAATCTTTATTCAAAGGTCTTGTCGCATCCAGTCCATATTTTGCAGTTGTATGTTTTTCCAGATCAGATGAAGGGTCAAGACTTGAACCCCTTGCATTTGGCACAATTATTAAATCTCTGTCCGGCTGAAATCTGGTTGCCAAAGCCCACTCTACATCCAATGGATTGAAAATATCAATATCCTCATCAACAACCACAACTCTCTTCATAGAAGGATGCGCAGCAAGTGCCGCGAGAATTGCATTTTTTCCGTCTCCTTCTTTCCTCTTTTTTATGGAGACAATTCCATGAAGCCAGCAGCATCCTCCTTCTGTCAAACAAACATTTTTTATTCCGGGTACTGCATTGGAAATAATTTTGTATATTCTTGGTTCTTGAGGAACCCCCATCAAAATTCTATGCTCCAAACCGCCGGGAACAATCACTCTGAAAAGAGGATTATTTCTGAAATACAAGGTGTCGCATTCAAAAATTTGTTGTTGCCTCTCAATATCCATTGTTCCGGTTAAATCAACGAAAGGTCCTTCCTCTGCGAGTTTTTTTGTTATTCTGCCATGCATTACAATTTCTGTATCTGCTGGTATAACGAAATTTTTAAATTTTGTTACCTTTAAATTCTTGAGGAGAACAGATGCAAATTTTAATTCATCAAAATTTGGAGTGTAAGAAGTTGCTGCGGCAAGTTCAACGGCGGGAGGAACTCCAATAATGATGCAAACTTCAAGGTCATTCTGTTCTTTATTAAAGATTTCATAGAGATGGCGCGGAGTGATTCTGATTGAAAATTTATTTTTTCCGAGATACATCATCCGGTGAAAAGACATGTTTTGTGTCCCGGTCTCTTTATTTTTTGCAATAACTATTGAAGAAGAGAAATATCTCCTTTCTTTTTCTTTATAAAAAATTGGCACCGGAATATGTTTGATAATATCTGGTTTTTCTATTTTGTTTTCTAAGAAAGGAGCTTTATTTAAAACAGAGAACTCTCCTTTTTCTTCCATTGCCTTTGAAATTTTGAAGATTAAATTTTCTTTTGTTGTTCCAACACTTCTTGCAAGAGAATCTCTGTTTCCGCAGAGACCAACTACTGCTTTTACATTTTGATATTCTTTTAAATTGATAATTGTTGGCTTGTCCTCCAATTTACTGCAAAGAGAAGAAAGTTCGTAATCTATGGAAACCGGTTTTTTTATTTCTCTTGTTCCAGTGGTTTTTAAATAGTTTCTCATACTATTTTGTACAAACTAAAAATCCATCATGAGTATCTTTACACATCTGTGGTCTATGTGGATAAATCATGCAAGCCCCATCATCAAATAGAGACCACCTATCTTTATATAAGAATATGCAGGGCCTCTTCATTCTCATACAATCCTCATATCCCCCACAACCGGTTTTATTTTTTAAATATTTTTGTGTACCCCATTTTATTACAAAACCTTTTTTTATAATTTCTCTAATTTCAGGCACATAACATTCTAAATAATCTCCATTTCTTAACCCATTTATAATTTCTGCAATTTCTTCTTCTGTTAAACTAATAGTTCTTGCACTTATATAACAACAAGTTGAGCCACATCTCTCATTGCAAGTTCCATCTTGACTATACCCGTTTTGATAGTATTCTACCATTTTATCTTAGTTCCTTTTACATAATTTCCTTCTAATGCTTTTTTAAGATTTCCTGGAACTAATCCATTAATAATTTCTGATTTAATCCCAGATTTTGCGATCTCCAACAATCTTTCAACTTTATGAATCATGCCTCCAGTAACATCAATACCGGCAGAACCCGCCAAACAATCCTCAACATTCTTTATATTTTCTGTTGTAATCTCGGGAATAAATTCTGCTTTCGGATTCTTTATTGGGTCATCGGTGAATATGCCATCAACAATCCCGCACACCAGTATTTTATCCGGTTTAAATTCTGTTTTGCAAAATGTTTTTGATATATAATCCAATATTTCTTCTGTTGAGAGAATGCAGCATCCCTGTTTTAAATCCAAGCCAACATCACCATAAGGAACAGGAATCATATTGTGTTTTAATAAAATTTTTATTGGTTCTGTATACATATACTTTATTCTTCCATTCTCTGCTATTGAACAGGAAGATACTTGAATTGACATCGCATTCTCTCCAGCATTTATCAATTCATCTACAATTATTCTGTTTAATTTTGCCGCATCATTCTGAACTTTTGCAATACCTTCATAACTATCATTATTTATTACTCCTTTATGTGTCTGGTATTTTTTTGCTGAAACATGCGGAAAAGAGCCGCCTCCATGCCCTACAATCAGATTTATATCTTTTTCTTCTCTTGCTTCATGTATTTCCCTTGCCAATCTTTTAATAACCGGAATGTTTGCGGTGTAAGGCTTTGTTTTATCTGTGATTAAAGAACCTCCCAATTTCACGAGAATTAATGGTTTATCCATATTTTGTTTTAACAAAATAATTATAAAAGAGTTTTGTATTGTTTCGATAGTCAACGAATAAAAGATTTGCAATAATGCCGAATAAAAATAAACAATTAATAGTTAAGATGTTATTGCTTAATTTTCAAAAATTATTCTATTAATTTAAAAGATTAAATTTTATATTATGCAAGATGCAAGAAGAAATTGAACTTACTGTGGGGGATTTGTCTGCAAACAGACAGGATTATGGAAGAGGTCTGGCGAGATTGAGTTCCAATTTTATGAGTAAAATAGGAGTTAGAGAAGGTAATTATATACAGGTAGAAGGAAAAAGAAAAACTTATCTTATTGCCATCAGGTCTTATCCAAATGACATAGGTCTTGATATTATAAGAATGGATGGTATAGCGAGAAGGAATTGCAAAACTGGCGTTGGCGAAAAAGTAAAAGTTAGAAAAGCCAATTTAAAAGAAGCGAATAGAATAGTTATTGCCCCCGCTCAGGAAGGAGTTATGATACACACAAATCCGGAATATATGCTGCAAAACTTATTTAAAAGACCTTTTGCAAAGGGAGATATTTTCGTTCCAACACCCGTCGTGAGAAGAAGAGATATTGATTTTTTTGGAGATTTTTTTGAAAGTTTTTTTGAGGATCAAACCAAATTTTTTACTCCTTTTGGAAATATAAAATTTATTGTTGTGGATATTTCACCAAAAGAGGGGGGATATGTAGGCGAAGAAACAGAAATAGAAGTTTTGTCAAAAGCGGTTGAAGTTAAAGAGGAGGAAAGAGTTCCCGAAGTAACTTACGAGGATATTGGCGGTTTAAAGAGAGAGATAGATTCAGTAAGAGAAATTATTGAATTACCCATTAGACATCCGGAACTTTTCCAGAGGCTTGGAGTAAAACCTCCAAAAGGCGTTTTATTGCATGGACCTCCGGGAACGGGCAAAACTTTGCTGGCGAAAGCTGTTGCCAATGAGAGCGGTGCAAATTTTTATTCTATAAATGGGCCAGAAATCATGTGTGTAGACGGAAAAACCAAAATATTTACAAACCCTAAAGGATATATCAAAGCAGAAGAAATATATGGAAATGAAGGAAGTTTTGTAAGAGAGGATCACATAAAAGTCAAAGAATTGAAAAAACCCATATCTACATTTTCTTTTACAAAAAATGGCATTGAGAAAGGAAAGATAACTCACATAACAAAATTAAAAGCACCCTCCTATAAAATTTCTTTTGATGATGGAATTGAACTTATAGTCTCTCCAAATCAGCCGTTTTTAGTGTACGAAAATGGAGAGCTCAAATGGAAAAAACTACAGGAATTAAAAGAAAGAGAATTTGTAGCAAAAGTAGATAAGATTGAATTGCCTGAAGAAAATCTAAAAATAGATTTAAGAAAGATACCGAATCTAATTGAGAGAAATGGCAAATATGCATTAAAAAGCAAAAATCAGGACAGAAGCAATTTCATAAGATTACCTAAACAAATGAACAAAGAACTAATGGAATTCCTTGGTTTAATAGTTTCTGAAGGCTCCATATTTGAAGATTCAATCGTATTTTCAAATAATGAAAAATATCTTAAAGATAGATTTAAGAAATTATTAAAAGATCTTTTTGGAATCGAGAAAGTTAAAGAGTATAAATCCAGAGTAATTTTTTACTCAAAAGTTCTTGTAGAATATTTAAAACTTCTTGGATATACAAAAAATAATAAGTTAGTAATTCCGGCATACTTTTATAAATTATCAAAAGATGAAATAGGAAGTTTTGTGAAAGGTTATTTTGAAGGAGACGGATCTGTTAATACTTTGAAAGGAAAGAATGCTTACACAACACCTGTGCTATACAGCAAAGATAGAGAGTTTTTAAAGGAATTAAAAAATTTAATGCAGCTTAAATTAGGAATAATGACAAAATTAAAAGAACATAACACTAAAAAAGGATTGATGTATAAGCTTGTTGTAAGAGGTAGAGAAGGAAGGAAAAGATTTTCAAAAATTAGTTGTACAGGAAAAATGAAAAAATTACAGGAGATAAATAAAATAAAAGGTAATAGAGAATTTAAAAAGATTCCATTCCCTAAATTATTGATAAGTGCTATTAGAGAAAAACTTCCTTATTCTGAATATAAAAATTTTGATATTTATGTGTATAATAAAAGAGATTTTACAAAATATGCGATGAAGAAATTGTATGATATAGCTGAGAAAAACAATATAATAACTGAAGAGATAAAAAAAGAATTTAAATGCTTATCTAGAGAAGATGTTTGTTTCACAAAAATAAATAAAATTGAGTATTTAGGTAAAAGAGAGCTTTATGATTTTACAGTTGATAAAGATAATTTTGTTGCAGATTTGCTATTCTTACATAACAGTAAGTGGTATGGTCAGTCTGAAGAAAACTTAAGAAAAATCTTTGAGGATGCCGAAAAAAATACTCCTGCAATTATTTTCATAGATGAAATAGATGCAATTGCTCCAAAAAGAGAAGAAGTTACGGGTGAAGTTGAAAGAAGAGTTGTTTCTCAATTACTTACGATGATGGATGGACTGAAGGGAAGGGGCAAAGTAATTGTTATAGGAGCAACGAACAGACCGGATTCTTTAGATCCCGCATTGAGAAGACCCGGAAGATTTGATAGAGAAATTGAAATTGGCGTACCCAATCAGGAAGGAAGACTTGAAATATTGCAAATTCATTCCAGAAATATGCCTTTGGCAAAAGATGTTAATTTGAAAAAATTGGCCGAAAAAACCTATGGATTTGTTGGTGCCGATTTGGAGGCTTTGTGTAAAGAAGCAGCGATGCATACTTTAAGAAGAATTTTGCCCGATCTCTCAAGTTTGAAAGATAAAGAACTGCCGAGAGAAGTAATAGAAAAATTAACCGTAACAAAAGAAGATTTTGATTATGCGATGCAAAAAGTTGAGCCAAGTGCGATGAGAGAAGTTTTAGTTGAAATTCCAAATGTCAAGTGGGAAGATATTGGCGGATTGGAAGAAATCAAGCAAAAATTAAAAGAGATGATAGAGTGGCCTCTAAAA
>Ga0190306_1000132_pt1 | contig 29117 bp, 35 predicted proteins | sample 48700734_MG_FD_161657 | JGI IMG/M metagenome (GOLD analysis project Ga0190306, IMG submission 161657) | Hydrothermal vent sediment bacterial communities from Southern Trench, Guaymas Basin, Mexico - 4870-07-3-4_MG | ecosystem: Environmental > Aquatic > Marine > Hydrothermal vents > Sediment ... | reverse complement strand
CTATTTCCCTGTTGTATCCTTTTGTTTTTAACTGCTTCTTCAGCCTGTCATAACTGAACTTGGTTATTTTTTGGGTGTGGTAGGCGGTTTCCAATAACTCCAGAGCATCCTCGTCCTCTCCTTGGAAGTATAAGTTCTTTATCTGCTGTTTTATTGAGCCTTGGTAAGAAACAACCCCAACTCCGAACATTGAGCCCACAAACGCCCCAGCGCCTAATAAGATGTCTCCTGAACTATCCCTATAAGCATCCAGAGCGTCTGTTGATATTAAAGGCATAAACAATTCCTTGCCAAGATATTTTGCCAGAAACTTTATATTCTCAGGCGAGGTGTCTGTCGGGTCTAATCTTTCCCCCTCCCAAGTTTTTCCTCTCAAGTAGTCTCTTACCAAGGAAGGAATAGGCGCTGTTTTGTTTGTCAGAAAAGCCAAGGCTACATCATAAGCAGTTCGGGCGTTGTAGGCGTTTGAATTCAGAGCATAAACAACCCCAGTAGTGGAACTTTTCATAGAGCGGGTCGCCAATCTTGTCATCAAGGTAATATAGGGAGCAAGCCCTCCTGTTATGTCAAACCTCGCATTTCCTATTTTAATTCTTCCGAAATCACTGCTTCTTGGGTCAATTTCCACATCTGCCCCAGCCATTTTAGCCATCCCCAATATAGCCGCTGAAGTCCCTGCCAGCGTTGCCAGACTCCGTATTGCCTCTTTTCTGGCTTCTCCAGTTTTGATAATTGGATTTAAGAGCATCTGAACCCTTGAAGCAATCCATCTTGGGGAGAATAACACGGTTGCCAGCGAACGAGCCGCCCCTTCCGCCGAGCCCAGTGTCCCCCTGCCTGTTGCCGCTCCGATAGTTTCTGCTAAATCTTTTAGGGCTTCTTTGTCCTCCGTGATTTTAATTCCGTTCCTTTCCAACCGCTCAACTATGTTTACAAACCGATGAAATCTTAAATCGTTTAAGAAGCCGACAAAAGCCCTTTCCGAACCTCTTAAAATAGGAATTTTGTCAATCAGTTTAGAGGCAAAGTCTTCCTCTCTCTGGGTAAAGGTTTCGCCAAGAGAGGTCAATCCAAGTTGCCGCTTGACTGACATAACAGCATCAGCGTATTTATGCCTCATCATTTTAATTTCCAATTCATCCAGCGCTGTGGGGTCTTTGGCGTATCTAAACATCCTCCTGAAAGCGTTATTCCACTCCCTCGTTCCCATATAAGCCCTGCCCTGCCTTAAAGGGGCGGACAGGTCAAAGCCAACCTTTATTGCCCGCTCAACCGAGATATAATCAGCCAGTCTCTTCCGTGCTGCCTCGGATTTGCTTACAGACGGCGGGATGTCCGCCTTCAACTCACGGGCAAACTTTATCAGTTCCTGCTTTGCTTTCCAGTAATTGTCTCCCTGCTGCCACTCCTCTAAATTGGGCTTCTTTAACTGCTCTACTTTTTGGGTTAGTTTGACCAATTTCTGGGCGTCCTCATAACTGACCTGAACTCCCAATCTTTTTTCGGCAATATCCTGTAAAAACTGCTCCTGCTCGGCAGGGTTAAGGGCTCTGTCCAGTTTCTTTATTTTTTCAAGGATGTCCTTTCTTGCGTATTCTTTTAAGCCGCTCATTCTCTTTGCCCAAGTAACCAGTCCCCGTTTTTGGTTTTTTAATAATAATTTGCTTTCAAATTCAGCGTTGACAAATTTAGCATGCTGTTCTCCAACAAGGTCAGCAAAAAACCTCCTCCTCTGTTCAGAGGTCATATTCATCAGTTTCGCTGGGTTAATTTTCCCGCTTTTCAACGCTTTTAAGAAAGCGTCGGCGTATTTTCTCGGCAGACAAATCATAAGTGGTCTATTATCACTGCTATTAAGTATATAAGGGCAAAAATTCCTAATTCTTCAAATAAAGGGTCCATATTAGCATTGAATAGATTTTATAAAGTTTTCCCACTCATCGACCTTTAAGTAGTTTTTGGATAAAATCTTTTTCCCCTGTTTGACTAAACTTTTTGTGTATTTGACTACCTTTTCCCTGCCGCCGATTATTTTAACTCTGTCTCTTTGAATTTCAGACAGAAATCTGACAGGATTGTTTTTGTCCGCCTCCGTTAAGATGCTTATTTCCTGTCCTGACCTCGTTGCCCTTAAAGAAGCCAATCTTACCGCTAAAGCGGTATCTTGCTTCGCTTTTTCCTCCATCGCCAGAAAGATTGAGTTGTAAAGCAGTCCCTTTGGAGGCTCTTTTTTGCCCATCAAGACCTCCATCGCCTCGCTTTCGTTCTTGACAACATAGTCAACCGCTTTCTTGATTTGCTCCGCCTTGTTCATCTGTTTATAGGTGACCGTTTTGTATCTTTCGGGGGCTTTGCTTAATCTTTCAACTATTCTCTTTTCAAGACGGCTTGCTAATTCTTTGCCTTCTCCTACCGGCAGTTGTTCGGAAGGGACTTTTATTCGCTTTGGCTTGATTTCGGGTGTTGGTTTTTCTACTTTTATTACTGGTTTGGTTTTTGCTGGCTTCTCTACTTTTACCTCGTATTTTGCCGATGAAGTCCACGGCATCCACTTTTTAACTCCCTCTTTGGTGGTGATCTCCCTTGCCACATAGCCAGTTCTAAATCTGACGGGTTTTTCGCCTGTTATTTTACCTTCAAAGGTTTTGCCTTTCCAGTTTACTCTTACATAGTCGCCTTTTTTAGGGTAGGTGGAGATTTTTTGCCAGGTTTCTTTGAGGATAGGTTTGGCTTCTTTTACTCCTTTGACTGCTACCTTTACTCCTTTGACTGCAGAGGGTTTTACAATTACTCCTTTTCCCCAAATTCCTCCCTTTTCTCCTGGAAAGTTTGATGGTGTTTCTGTAAAATCAACAAGTATATCTTTTGGCTTGATAACTTTACTAACAAATTCTCCTGGCCCACTAAGTCTTTGTGCAAACTCTTTATCATGAGTCCAATATGTAAATCCCTGAGGTAGTTCGCTTTCTCCTGGATATTTATATAACCTTACTGGTTTGTTCGGTTTAAATTTACTTATTTCTTTCTTTATTTCAGGAGTTAATAACTTGAATGCTTTTTCTCTCTCGGCTTTACTACCAAAAAAGAAGAAATCTATCCATCTAAATGCTTTTTCGCTAATTCCTGAAGGAATCTTGCGTTTTGAGACTACTGGAATTTCACTTACTTGCAAACTCTTCACTTCAGAAGGTTTTATTTTCGGGGGGCTTATTTTCTTTATTTCTCCTACTTTTATTTCTCTTACTCCTCCTTTTGGACTCTGAAGTAATTTTTTATATATGCCCAGAAACTCTGTTGGAAAGGGGATTGTTTCTATTCCGCCTATATTTAATGCTGCATCTGTCCCTAATTTATTTGCAATTTCTTTGACTTTTAATAGTTTCTCAATATCTGATTTTTCTAAATCTCTAATCCAACTGCTTACTTTAGCTTTGTAATCCCAGGAAACTGCATGGTGTCCTCGCCGTTTAATCTCGATAATTTCTGCTAAATATGGATACCTTTTTGTTTTAACAATACGAACTGCTCCTGATGAAGTTTCTCTACATAATGGCCAATCTCCACTCTGTCCTATTGAAAATAAGTGATTTTTTACTTTAAAAAATATTTTAGGTTGTGCCTCTATTAGAACTTCTGGTTCTCCTGTTACTAAATGCAGAATTTTACGGGCCGCAGGAGATAATACAGAAGATTTTGTATAACCTATTTTTGCATCTGGAAAGTATTTTCTTATTTCTCTTAATCCCCTCAAATAAATTTCTTGCAACTTTTTTCTTTCCTTAAAAATTGTAGGAATATATCTGTCTTCTACTACAAGAAGCCACATTCTTTCCTTTTCTTCCTTAGGAATTCCCTCTATTTTGGCTTCTGCGGGCTTTTTTGGCTTTGAAATCGCCTCTACGGGCAATTCTGGGGCTTCTTCCTTTACCCTGATTTTTATTTTCCTTTCCAGTTCCTTTATGGCGGCGTCTAATTGCTTGTCTGTGGGTCTTTTTCCTTTGGCGATGGTCTTTTCAAGTTCTGCTACCGCTTTTCCTTTTGGGATTTCTCCCTTTTTAGCCGAGTCTGCGATGGCTTTGGGCAAAACTTCCTTTTTTAAGACCTGTTCGGGGCTTTTGCCGGTAGTTCTTTTGATAACCTTTTTGGATTGGTCTACCGCTCTTTCTATTTCCTCTAACGGGACAGGCTTTTTGAGTTTTATTTTTTCAATAATTGGTTCAAATACCTTTTCCACTCTTTTCATCGCCAATTTTAAGCCGGCTTTTAAGGGCTTTCTTACTGCGTAGCCGATTACCGGGAAGGCAACCGCCAAAGCCGCATCTATCATCGCCTGTTTAGCCCGTGAGCCGTCTTCGGGTTTGTGCAAAATCTGCCCAGTCCCTATAAAGGAAGCCATATTAACTCCTACCTTGCCTGCTTTTAATAGTTTTGGGCGGTTTAACAAGAAGGTAGCAACTGGTTTTACTTTTTCAAGTTTTCCCAGATAACTAATTCCTTTAAGGGCTGCCGCTTCCGCCGCTCCGTATGGCACAACCAGCCCTCCCATCGCAAAACCTCTTTCTATTTCCTTTTGGGCGGGGGTTAGGGTTTTTCTCCAAGGTTCGGTCAACTCCGCCCAGCCTTTTTCAATATCCAGTTTCCCTTTTGTGGCAAATCTGGTAACAGCGGACACAGGCGATATAACCGCTGTTCTGAAAGCCCCTTCCACTGCCGCCTGTATTCCCTTGGGAGATAAAAGCCCTTTTCTGCTGACAATCTTTCTAACGGCGGCCGGTATTTCCTTGATGGTTTGCTTTGCCAGTCCTACCGGGCTTGAAAGGTATTCCGCTCTTTTCATAGCCTGTTCCGCTTCCGCTTGAAGGCGGGCTATTTTTCTTTCTTTGGGCAATTCCTTTAGACCTATTCTCTGTTTCAAAAAGACATCCAGCCCGACAGGTTTAGACGGGAGTTCAATCCCTAATCTTTCAGACGGCAGTTTCACTCCTTTTTGTTTGGCAAATTGTTCCAAGGTTAAAGCCATATCAATAAATTCCAAAATCCTCGGGGTTTGCCCCCATCCTCATTATTTGTTTTCTCTTTTCTTCATCTGAAAATTGGTCTCCATAAGTTCCAAGCCACTCCCAAATAAGGGCGTCTATGTCTTTTGACTTTGGCTCTTTGGTTTGCAGAATTGGCTTTCTTGCCTCATCCCAAGCGGCTTGATATTCTTCCTCTGTCGGCTCTCTGCTTCTTTTCTCTCGTTCGGCGATTGCTTCCATAAGGGCGTCTCTTATTCTTTGTTTGAACCACTTGGGAGGGGTTTCCCTTGTTAAAAGGTCTTGGGCTTCCTCGTAGGGCAGACCTACCAAGCCACGCTTTGCCGCCCATTCAGACCACTTCACCGTTTTTTCTTCCTCCTTTTTCTCCACGCCGGGGATTTTCTCGTATCGGATGATGTTTCCTTTAGCGTCTCTCACTGCCCGATAAGGAATGCCGTTTGCCCACTTTACATCTTCTTCCTTTTCCACGCCAGGGATTTTCTCAAAGCCGGTAACCTTGCCGTCTTTGTCCCGAAGAACCCGGTAAGGCACGCCGTCAAGCACCTTAAATTCCTCCTCTTTTTCTTTGGGCAGTTTTTCAAGAACCTTCTCTATGTCATCCAAGGTATAGCCGCCCACCCACTCGCCTGTTGTCTCGTCGTAGTTCAACTTTGCAAACAACTCGGCAGGGTCTTTGGTGTCATACTGCTGGATTGCCGCTATGATGTTGTTTTCTTTGGTTATTTCTTCTTTTTTTTGTTCTAATTCTTGGTTTTTCTTAAAACTCTCTTGGTATAACTTCATCAGGGCTTCTATTTTCTTTTGGCGGTTTTCTTCAAGTTTGCCCAATTCTTCGGCGAATTTGTCATACTGCTTGTCATAGAGGGCTTGCTTCGCTTTTGCTATAAGCATGTCCCTTTCGGCTTCCAAGTTGGCTACTTCCTGCTGGGCTTTCATCTCCGCTGTGGAGATAATTCCTCCAAAAACCTCTCCGCCGTATCTAATTGCCCCTGTCCTGTATCCCAAGGTTTTAAGGGAGGCGATGTATCTCTTGCTGGCGTCCCTTACCTGCGATATGCGGTAATCATAATTTCTTTTTAAGGCGTCTATTAAGGCGGAGGTGGCGTCTTCTTCCGAGGTTGAAATTTGGCTGATTTTGTTCTTTACCGATTTAATATCTTCTTCTAAATCCAGCAGAGAGCCTGCTCCTTTTTTTAGAACTTGGGCGGTGGATTGGTCTACTGCTTCAATACTTTCCGGGGTCAGCCCCAATACCGCCAGTTCTTCCGGGGTGAGGGTTGTTTCCTCTGTAGGTTCTTCTTTCTTTGTTTCCGGCTGCTGCAAATAAACATATCCCCGCTTTTTTGCTTCCTCCACCTCGTTTGGCGATACTTCCACCTTATTGCCCTTTTTGTCCCATAAGGTGATGGGGGAAGGCTTTTCTCCAATTACTGCTCCGGTTTCTTTTTGGAATTTGTTTATTTTTTTTTGGGCTTCTTCGCTGTCAATAATAAGCGGTTCTTTTTTCTCGGTTTTGGGCTTGATAATCGGCAGATATGGCAGGTTTGGAATCTTGGAAATATCATTGCCTACAGATTTTAAGGCTCTCTGCTGTTCCTCGGTAGTGGTTAATTCTCTTCCTGTTGGGTCAAATAATCTTACTCGTCCTTGGTCCCATTTTTTGTAGTAGGTTGTTGGCATAGAATTTAGTCGTCCTGATTGACGTAACTCGTAGATGGAATATCAACATAAATGCGGAAATTTCTCCATTCCAACCCAGTGTAATTTCCATCAGTTTGTATATACAACTGCGCTAAATCTCCAGCGCTCCACCCAGAAATATCTTCTGAAAATGTCTGCCAACTGTCTGCACATTGCTCTCTCTCAGTTCCAACCGCTACCCCATTTCTATAAATCTTACCTCTTACACAGTATTCACCTCCACTGGTTCCATGTAAATCAAATTTAATTCTCAAAGTTCCCCCATGCGGAATTTTTATCTCCTTCTTTTTTGTCCAATTTGGTATATCTGCAGGTCCTCCTACCGTATCGGCAGATGCCTCTAACCAATCTCCAGCCGCAAAATCTGGAAAACATTTCTCCCACACTGGTGGACTCGTAGTTCCCTGCGTCTTCAAGCAATATCCGCTTGTCGTTGCATTTAACTGAACCCATTTAGAACCATCATAATATAAAATATCCCCTTGTTGTGAGCCAGTAATATCTATATCTCCGCTAAAAGTCGCTGTTGCTGAAAAGGTATGCTCCCCGCTCCAAGTAAAGTCCTCTGTCAAGTCCCAGAAGTTCTGGTTTATTTTGCCGTTGCTCTTTGTTACTACTACGGAGGTCGTTGCCGAACTTGAGGTTGAAAAGTATTGATTTGGCACAAATAAGGGGGCGGTGGTATCCCCGCTCGAGGCACTGCTCATCAACTCGCTGAGAGTTGCTTGCTCAACTAAGCCCTTGGTATTGGTTGAGGCGTCGGCAGCCCCGGAGGTTGCCACATTGTCCACATAAGCCTTGTTTACCAAATAAGACAAGCCGGTAATAAAGGAGTAAGAGTCGGTATTATACCTTGGAGGCGAAGAAGAAGAGAAAGTCCACACACCGGAAATAGTTTGATTTCTCTCCCTGTTGGCGTATTTCTCATAGTGCTGGGGAGGATTGGAAATAATAAGTTTCGCCCCGCCGGAGTGGCTTTTTGCCAAGGTTGAACTGGCGGTATAAGGATACTTCCCCTGCAGTCCCCTTGAGACGCCGGTCAGGGTCGCTTCCGACGAGTTCGGGTCTTGGCTTATGCCGGTAAAGGAGATGAATTCCTTTTTGGAAGTGCCCGGGTCAATTGTGGCGTATCCTATATCCCCGAAATCCGACATCGTGTATTCTTCGCCGGAAAAGGGGTCAGTAAACGACCTCAAGGTAATAGAGGTGTCCGTTGTTCCTATTCCGGAGCCAGCCAAATAATAAGTTCCAGCCGCTACCGGGTAATAAGCCCCGAATTCTTGGGCTTCTCTGCCTGCCAGTTGAACTTCCACCTTTTCCATCACCTTTTTTGTTATATAATTGTTGTAGCCACAGCCGACGGCAAAAACCGCCAATAAGGCAATAAGACCGATTATGATTTTGGATATTGTTTTTTTCATATGTTTTGTGTCCTTTGTTGATTGACCTTTAGCCGATTGCTTTTAATTTGCTTCCGGGAGTGGTTCCCGCTAAAATCGGGTTTCCGCCAAACGCCAATAGTTTCCAGTAGGCGTCCTCCGAATCCGTGCTGTATTCCGCCTGAACCTCGTAGAATTCCCCCGCCGGCATCGTGTGTATTACCCTGAATTTCGGGTTTTCGGTTGCTTCTTGGTCTCCCATTGACTGGTCTCCTAAAGATTCATCCCCGAGAGACCCGCTTGATGTCACCTCCTCTACAATATCCGTGTCCGAGCCGTCTATTTTCCCTGTTAAAACCTGCCGCCAGCCTAAATAGTCAAACCTTAAAGTCAGAGTTAAAACTGTTGCCGGCGAAATATATCCTTCTGTAAACCACTCATCCAGTTTTTTCTCTTTGCTCCTGACGCCGTAATTGCGGTAGGCAAATCTTGCTATTGCCTTAAAACTGTTCCCGTTGTCGTTTTTCCCGTCAAACAGTTTGTAGGTTTCTGTGACTCTCCCGGAGTGCCCGCAAAGGTCTCCGTCTATTATTGAAAACTTTTTAACAGGCAGAATTTGGGGAGGCTGCCAGAATCTTGTCATTGAGCCGTCTATTTCCTGTTTTGCCTCGTTTATCCAGACGGTGTCGTTGGCAGGGTCTGAAATATAAATCCTGTTTTTGTGAAAAATAATATCCCCTCCTGAAAAATCTCCGTCGTCAAAGTCAGGCTTTATCGGGTCTGACAAAACCTTTAAGGCAGGCGACTCTAAATTTTCAAGGTTTCCCAGCATAACCAACTCGTTGTTAAAATTGAGAAAAACCACATAATCCCCTATTCTTTCCGTTAAGTCCTGCGATTGAGCCGCCATACCTGCTCCTGCTTTAATCGGTTTTACTTTCAAAATCTCGGAGATGGTTCCCGAAACATCCAACTCCTGAAACTGGGAGACATACCATAAGTCTCTGCCAGCCGCTATCCACATCTCCTCTCTTGTCGCCACCAAAGCACGGCAGACATCGTCAATCGTTAAAATCTCTCCTTCTCCTGACACTCTCGGCGAGGAGCAAGTATAATCAGTAAAATCAGAATTCTTTGAGATGTAAATCAGCCTTGACTGGTTTGAGCCGCACCATAACTGGTTGTTTAACACCGCCAGAGAAGTTACCTTAAACCCGTCCGCTGGGACATCGTTGTTCTTTCTGATTGATTGAACCACTACCGCCCCGGCGGTAAAACTATAGGCGGTAGGGTCCGGCGTTACCCCTGTCAGGGTGGTGGTGTTTTCTCCTCCTGTATAGGTAAACTCCCTCCAAGTTCCCGTGTCGTCCAAAATCCTGATTTTTCTTGTGCCGCTTGTGTAAAATCTCTCCTGAGCCCAAGTGGTAGATCCCTGCTTGGTAATCGTGTTTGAGGTGCAGGAGGCAAAAGTAGTAATCCCGCCCGACCAGTCCCACAAGCAGTCGTTGCCGTTGGCAAATATCAGTTTGTCAATCTTTTCCGTGTCATCCCATATAGTAGCGTAGACAAAATCCCAAGCGGTAAATCCGTCAGCCAATTTTGTCCACGCTCCTAAAGAGGATGTGTAAATCTCCAAAGCGTCATCATAACTTCTTAAATTGATTACCCCCCCGCTTGATGTATACCAGTCAAAAGAACTTTCAATTTCTTTTCTGTTTGAATTGGACGCTCCTACCAGACTATATCCGCCCCTAATCTCAACATTTCCGTCATCGCTGATTAAAACATTCTGGCTTCCCTTTACCAAAGCCCCGTTGGGAGCATTTGTCGGGTCTATCTTTGAAAAATATCCCAAAAACCTTTTTGTTAGAAAAAACTTTCTCATATTTTAGTCATATATTTTAATACACATTCGGGTCCCAGTAAAAGTCAACCTTTTTAAGCGCTTCCGACGGAAATTGCTCCTCATACAGGTCATACAATCCCGGGATGTTCCCTTCGCCGTATAATTCCCTTTTAAGTTCCACCCTTAAGGGGACGTTTTCGTCAGGCTTTATCTGGTCTAAAGCGCCCAGCGCCATCTCGCTTAAATAAATCCTGTAAGCCGAGAGGTCTAAATTGATAATATCGCTGTCAGCGCTGCAGTTCTCCTTCCAGTTTCCGCTTGAATCCTGAAACATATAAGACGAATAATACTCTATCTCGTAAATCTTGCCTAAAGAGCAGGTGATTTTATCTATCCTGATGTCCGTTTCTGCTGTTCCGTCGTAGTTTACCGTAATCCTCACATAATCTATTGCCGAAGGGTCAACCGTTCCTGTTTCGGTTGCTCCGTTCCAGTCAAATCTTATTACATTCCAGCCTGTTTTGAAAGAACTTTGGTCGTGGGGAGAGGTGGCGGTAGCCGTCCAATAGTTGGAAGTGTCGTTTCCCCATCTTAACTCAATTGAACTGATAATAGAGGGGTCGGGCAGATAAATCCTCACCCATAAAGAGCCTACCTCGTCCTCGTCCTCCAAGTCCACCTCTGTCATAGTTGAGTTTTCAATATAGCCTGCCGAACCGCCATCCTTCAAGTCAAAATTAAGCGAAGCCGAGCCTGAATAGTAATAAAGGGTGTCCCTTGTAAGATTGTCCGCATCTCCTCCCGCAGACCAAGTTCCATTGTCGGTAAGGCTTTCCATCGAGTGAATTGTTTTCGGCGTTTCAATAGAGGCGGATAGTCTTAAAATCTTTGTTCCATCCTTGTCCCTTACTGAAAAGGTTTCTTTAGTAAGGTAAGAGCCAAACCTTTGGCTGAACCTTTGGCTGAAAATATCCGCCTTTGTCCTTCCCGCCTGCGGGTAGATGTCTATTACCTTGTCCCCTTTCAGGTCGTCGGGAGCGGTATAGTCGTAAATATCCTCGTGGATGGCATTTGTAATCTGTCCTATTCTTTTTGTTCCAACAGGGTCTATTCTGGTTAGAAGTTCTTTTGCCTTTCTGTTTGCAAGATGGTAGAAATTCTTAACCTTGCTCAAATCCGTCCCGCCAAGCATTCCCGCAAGGTGGTCTTTTAAGTTGGCAATGGTGTAAGCCATTTTAATAAACCGTTATTCCCACTGTGGTTGTGGTATCGGCAATCGCCCAAATAGGACCATACCAAATGAATTTGTCCGGATACATCTCAAAACAGGGTCTCGTGCTGGAGGAAATAAGAATTCCTTTTCCAAGTGCCACGCCGGTGCTTGTAGAGGTAAAATTCAGCCAGACATTTCCGCCGCCCTTAACGCAGTAGGAGATATACTTGGCTCCTTTGTGTCCGTCTGTTGTTGTTGCCGCTGATGTTCCCACGCTTACAGATGAATTTGCCGCTCCAGAAGTTCCAATATTATAACTCCCAAGCGGAACAACAGGTCCGGGCTGCAGCGCCTGCATAATCAGGAAGATTCCCAATACGCCGATTATTAAAAATATGATTAAATCTTTAGCATCCATCTTTTTTATGTTTATGTTTTTATTTATCGACCTTTTTGCTGTTCATCTTGCCTCGTCGTCAGGGGGAGACGAGGCAAACTCCCCCCGACAGACGAACAGCACAAGGAAACTGTTTATTGGCAAATATCCGGTTTAGTGGTCGTGGCAGAAGAGGAATCCTCGGCAGGGCCGTTTCATCCTCCCTTAACCGCTATGTAGTTCCGTTTGAAGCCACCGCTCCTTCCCAAGTTCCAGCGTAATACATCTCTCGGTAAGCCGCCCGGTATACATATCGCCTCTTTTTGTCGTACTGCCAAGGAACCATCACCGTATTAAGTTTCTCCCGGATGTCTCTGGTCAATTCGTGCTCCTGACTGACGAGATAGTAAGCAGTATCCGCATTGGTATAGTCGTTGTAGGTTCCGCCTACATAGGGCTGTTCAAAGACCCGCAGACCGTCAAACCTCAACGAGATATAGTTCCTGTCGTTGTCAGCCGTTCCCGGTTCAAGTTCCGACTCGGTATAAGTCAGAGCCTTTTTCATAAGGGCTGGAGGAACAAGCAATGCGGCTGCTCCATGCTCGCCTAAATCTCCGTTTTGGTCTTTCTGCTCGTAAAGTTTCCGAACCAAAACCTCAAGATTGTCGGGAGACAAAGCGCCAGTCTCCAGATTGTCAATCGTGTCGCCGTTTAGGTTGGTATGACTGTTAGACCACAGATAGGCGCCATCCGGGGTTGTAGTGGTGTCGAACCCGCCGGCATAACAAGTATCAAAGGCGTACTTGTCTTGGGTTGTCCGGGCTTTCCAAGCAAGTTTCTTCACATCCCTTTGGACCAGTTCAAATTGGTCGTCGTCGTAAAACTCTTTCGGGATATAAAGGTCCTGAGCGAAAGTCTTCACCTCAACAGTCATCTTGTTGGCTGTTCGGGGTGAGGCTTCTACAGGCTCTCCTTCCTCGGCTGTCTCTTCAAACAAGCCCGGTCCCATGTGCTCGGCAAGGATCCTTGCGGCTCTGTCAATTCTCTTTATTTTGAAGAGAATTGGGTTGTCCGCATGAGCAAATCCCCACCTCTTATCGGGTTCGGTGTAAGCCACGTCCAAAATCTCATCAAGTTCAGTCTTTACCGCTTTAGCGTTTAATCCTGAATTTAAACTCATAGGCTATTAATCCATGGTCTGACCAGTCAATGGCGCCGCATGAGTAGCGTTGGCGTGAACAATGACATCCAAGGTTCCCTTTTCAATGTCGCCGTCAATAATGCACAGGCCGTGGACGTTGGGATCGCTCCCTTCGTCCTCATCAATGGTAAAGATACCGTTGGTGCCTGAACTTGAGGTGACATCAAAGGTAACCCAGTCGTTGATCACACCCGCCAACTCGGATGCGGTATCCACGTTGGCAGAAGTGGTTGGCTTGCCCCTTAAAACCGTCTGATAAGGCAAAAGGGTAATAACCTCCACTTCTCCATCGGCGCTGGCGGTTTCAGTTGACTCCTTCCTCGCAATTCCCACAAACTCATCTGTCGCAATCTCCGGGTCGCCGGTAGCAACAGGAATTACATAATTCCCGCTGACCTTAACCGGCTCGCCGGCTTTGATGGTAGTGGTCACGCTGGAAGTAGTTCTGTCGTCCACCTGAAAAACCAGAGTAGCACCGGGATTTTTTACCACCTTGATATCGTTTTCAACCATCTTTGGTCAGATTTTTATCAGATTTTTACCTTCCCGACCAGCCCGGCTCACGACCTTGATATTTATATTGCCGGAAGCAGAGTTATTTCAGTTGCCCCAAATCGCTAAGGTCAGAAATATCGTATTCCTTCCCACGGGGACTGATTAGTCTTCCTTTCTGACTGTCCCACTTCCAACCTGATTGAATAAGACGCTTGACATGAGGAGCATCGGGCATAGGGTATCTGGGCGCTGGCGGTTTTTGTCCTCCCCCTCCAACAGAAACCTTTTTCTGCTGGCTGGTCAATCCTTTAAGGAGTTCGCTGAATTTTGCTTCAAACCTCTTGGTTATCTGTTCGGTATTCTGCTGAAGCAGTTCTTCAACTTCCTCCCGGGACAATCCGCTGCCGCCCATCTCTTCCTCTAAATCAACTCCCATCTCCTCTGCTCTCTCCTTTATCTTGCGGTATCTATACCCGAGCTGCTTAAAATCAGCGTCTTTCTTTTTCAATTCCTCCCGCAGTTTCTCCATCTCCCTCTTTGCCTTTTCCAGTTCTTCTGTTAACTCTGCGCCTTGGTCGGTGCTGCCACCCGATTGAGTTTTACCTTCCTCGGTATTTTCCTCAACCGGCTGGACTTCGGTTTCTTCGGCTGGAGTAGCCCCAGAGTTTTCCTTCTCTGGATTTAAGTTCTCTCCGTCAGACATATATTGTCCTCCCTTTTTACGGCAAGGGGTCAGCCGTTGAGCACCTCCTGTTTAAGGGAACAGGGACCCCGACCTTATCTCGGCCTGTCTCGGTAGCCGGGAGGGGGACTGCCCCTCTTTCCTCTTTTTAGGCAATCTCCTTCTCGGCTACCGAAACTATTCCTCAATCTCTTTGGCAGGTCCTATTAAAGATTTTAAAAGTTCTTTTTGGGTTCTGATGACATGCAGTTGAATTCTCCCAAGGTAGATATCCAGTTCGTTGTTCGTTCCTTCCTCAAACATCCTTCGGCAGGCGTCGTAAACCAAGGGCTTTTCCAAAACTTCCTCCCATAAAACTGAATTAAGCAGAAGTTTGGCATCTGATTTAAGTTGCTCGGCTTTTTCGTCGGGCAAGCGCTCTCCGTTGATGTAAATTCCGTCTGGTCTCTCTTCAAACAACTGGTCTGCAGTTACTATCCTGAAGACATCCTTTGTCAGGTAAGCGATAAATCTCTTCCGCAGGGCGTTGTAAATCTTTTTAAGCATGAATTACTTTTTTGCTTTTTTGGTTTTCTTTTTGGCTTGTTTTTTGGTTTGTTTTTTGGCTCCCTTCTTGGCTCCTTTGTCGTATACTCCGTATATCTTTACATGGTCTTTGATTACCTTGTTTGGTCCTTCTACATAAAATCCCCCAATTCTTTTGTATTCCTCGGCTAATTTTTCGTCGTTGTCTCCGGCAACTCTTTTTGCCCGAAGGTATTTTTCTTTGTTTAATAGTGCGATTGCCATAAAATCAATAATTTTTTCTATTAAGCGACCTTTAGACCTTTACGCCGTGCTTTTTGCAACACTTGGCAAAGTATCCTTTTTCCTGCCCTCTGGCTAAAATTCGGCAAGCCCTTTTTATAATTTTTATTTTTTCCTCCCTGCTTAATCCCTTGGCTTGGGACAGTCTTGCTAAAGCGTTGCGGGCGTGAGGTTTGTCCGGCATCGGAAAGCGGTATCTTTTAATTACTTTTTTTCTCTTGCCTCTTTTTTTCTCAATAATAGTGGCTGTTCTTTTTCTAACAGGGGTAGCAATTGTTTTCCCTTTGGTCTTTCCCTTTTTCCGCATATACTTTTTGGCAGACTTTTTAAGCGCTTGCCGAGCCTTTCTTAAGTTTTTAATCCAGGCCCTTTGCTTTTTTGAAACCATATCTTATAAGGCTTCTCTCTCTAACATGCCTGCCAGCGACCTTGGAGAGGAAGGTTCGCCTGTTTCCGGCGACACCGCTCTCTTTTTGATTTCCGGCAGATTTAATATCTGGTTTTGGATAAAGTCTCCTTTTCTCATGTATTTGTCAACTTCTCCGCCGGTCAGCGGTTCTACCAAGAAGTCTCTCGTTACCTGCTCTTGGTTGATGAAGGGGTTTTGAATTAACCTGTCGTATTTTTCAAGTTTTAGAATTTGCTCAAAGGCTTCGTTTTTTGGCAGAAGGTTGCCTGTCTCAACATAAATCAAAAACTTTAATCTCCTAAACAGAGCAGGGTTTACCCGATACAATCTTAATTCTCCTTCTGGTCCGCCTTCCTCCGCCAAAACCTTGAAACTTTCTCTTTCCCTTTCTTTTTCGCTCATAATTTTGCCGATTAACTCCCCTTCAAATCTAATTTTTCTGGTAATTGTCCTGCCGTTTTCGCTCTGGTTGGGCAAAAGGAAGGTTCTGTAGGTCATCTGAACCGCTCCGCCGGTTGTCTCCTGAATATGAGCGATTGTCAGATGGTTTATGATGATATCAACCATCAACTCGCCGAACTCTTTTACCATAGCGGCCACCATCTTACCAAAAATCCCCAGTTGAATTCTGGCGTTCCTTTCCGCTCTGGCTATTTCAAAGGCTGTCCTTTTTTCGCCAGCGACTTCTCCTTCCAAGGTTCGGGAGACGCTTGTCTCCTCCATAGACTTTTCCGTTAGAGCCAGTGCGTTTACCGCTGCGTTCAGATTTCTTTGGGGGTTTAACGACTTGATGTCCGCTTCTCTGGGAAGGTTGGTTACCGCTCCGGGGAACATGATGTTGGAGCCAAGTTTTTTCCCGCCTATTACCGCTGTCGGGGGCATCGTTTCAAGCCAACTCCCGTCAATAAACAGCCTCCAGATTTTGTCAACCAATTCTTGGTCGTTTGACAATTCAAAAGCGGCTGACTTGTAGAAGTAAAATCTTTTTTCATCTATCGGGTGATAGCCGAATTTTACCAAGTTGTATTTAGGAGCGCCCCGGTAGTCTCTATGGCGGATAGGATTGTTTTCCACATCCTCGTCTCCCATGTAGATGCCGTTGACATAGTGAACCTCAAGATCCTCCCTGCGGTTTTTGTAGATTACCACCTCGCATAAACTTCCCAGTTGGTCGTCCTTCTGCTCGTAAAACATGCCGGAACTATCCTCTAAAAAGCATCTTACTCCGGGCTGGACATATTGGAAGTTTGGATGGTCTCCGTAAATTGCCTTTGCTTCGTCGTATTCTACAAATTTTCGCCTAATAATAAATCTCTGCCTTTGGAGATAATACTCGTAAGGATTGGCAATTAAAATCTCATCCGCCGGGATGTTGTGAACCTGAAACCCTGAAATTGTCTCGTCTATCATCTCCTCAAAGGTTATTTCGCCTTTTTCGTTTCTTTTGCGGATTTTTTGGACTGCTTCTACATACTCCGCCTCCAAGTAAGCCACTGGGTTGACCAAAGCGGCAATAACCGCATAAAGGAAACTAATCTCATAGTCTGAATTTCTTATCAGCCACTCCATGAGGTATTTCATAATCTGAGCTGCCTTTTTGTCCAGTTCGTCCATGTCGTTTTGAGCAACCACCTCGGGGTAAAGCATAAGGGCAATCACATGGGCAGCAATAGCAAGCAGTTTGTTTCTCGTAATAGGTCTTATTCCGTTCCAGCGCCATGCTATTGTGGGGTCGGTACTCTTTGGCTGGACATAGGAGTTGAAGGCTTTTTGGTCAATATTCATCCTCTCTATCATGGACTTGTTGTTGAATTCCGTAAACGGCCTGTTTAAGATGTCCCAGCCAATAGTGTAATCGTCTCTTATCATCTGGGTAAGTCTTTTTACCTCTTCCGAGGGCTGATACTCAGACGGGGTCAGTTTTTCGTAATCTATTGAGCCGTCTTGTTTTAGCGGTAATTGACCAATCATGTTTTTTATTAAAAAGCGGGCAAACCAATTTCTCCAAGCCAAAAAGGCTTAGAAAAAGCAGTTTGCCCGCTAATATGGTTGAGCCTATGCCCGCCAATTAGTTGGGCGTATTTTCCTCTATATTATCAAAATCAAAAACTTTTGTCAAGAGGGTGATAAAATCCCCGTTTTCTTCTTTTCCGTCCAGCCTTAAATCGGCTCGGGCTTCGCTTATCATGTCAACATCATAATTGTGAAAAGTAATTTTAATCTCGCCCTTTTTTAAATACTTTCTAAGGGTATGAATTATTTTAAAAAGTTGAATTTCTTTTTTCGTGAATTTGTCGTTCATTTAGCCTCTTAACTCCTGCCAGTTTGGCAGATAAACTTCCGCTTCTTCTTCGTTCTCTTCAAAGTTTGTCACCGCCCAATATCTTAGCATGTCAGCGGCGTGGCTTGCCCAGTCATGAAGCGGTTTCGGCTTAAATTCTCCCATCTTCTCATTCCACTCCTTGCGGTAAAGGGCTATTGCTTTTAGAAACTGGGCGCATCTTTTCTCATCTATCCAGAGAGTGTTAAATCTCATCCTTACTGCGTTTATTCCGTCGTTTATATGAAGATTGGGAACTATCTCAAAATCAATTCCTAAACTTTTTGCCATCTCTAAACGAGATTTGCCGCTTCCTAATTCCCTCACTCTAATATCGTGAGGAGCAAAGTGTCCCCCGTAAACATATCCCTTTTCTTGTAAAATCTGGGCGTAATGGGACAACCCTTCGCCTGAGGCTTCGTAGTAATCAAACAAGTGCCACTCCTGTCCCACTTTTTGGAAAAAGCCAATTGCCGTTGTATCCGACACTCCCAAATCCCACCAAGTGTAAACAGGTAAATCTTCTTCGTAAGGCACGTTTCCTATTCTTCCTTCTTCTCTGGCTCTTTTTAATTGGTTAGTGTAATAAGCGCCTTCTGGTCTTGGTCCTGTCCAGTAGCCGTGCCGCCAAGCGTCTTTTAGTTCTCCCTCCAGCCCGTCCAAGAATTTTACATACTCGGGATTGATTTCTATCAATTTCGGGTTGTCGTCCACGGTTGCAGGAATAAAAACTCTGTCCCTGCCCTCTTTCTCGTCAAAAAAAGAATAAATTTTGTTCCTGTCTGGGTAGTCTGGAATTCGCCATCTTTCTTTTACCCAATAGTGCCCTGCTTCCAAAGGATTTCCTGTGCAAAAGACCTGCGGTTTTATTTCAGGGATACTGCTCCTGCAGGATGATATTAGTTTTTTATAATTTTCCTCTCGGCTAATAAGCGTTAACTCCTCTATCAGCATTTTTTGATATTCGTGTCCCAGATATTTCGTATAAGCCTGTTCGTCTTTCAAATGTCCTGTCCTAATAATTGCCCCGCTTGGAAACCTAAATTCTGGCGGATTTCCTACTTTTTTTGCCCCTGTTGGCTTATACATCCAACTTGCCCTATCAATCCAGTCTCTTAAATCGTCCGCATTTCGTCTAATAACCAAAGCCCTATATCTCGGGTGATCTTTGTCGTATAAAAGCCAAGCAATACCGGCGTCTGTTTTGCCCCCGCCCCGGCTTCCTCCGAAGAATATCTCAAATTCAGTCCTGCTTAAGACTATTGCCTGCTTCGGTTGTGGCTTCCAGTGAATTTTCATCTTTCTTCTGTTTAGCGGGTAAAATTATTACTCCAAGTTGCTCACCTCCAGAGGTTAGGTCTACTTTTTCTGTTTGCTTGCCGTAAATTCTGTCTCCTAAATAGGTCAAAATCCTCGCCTCTTTTTTGGAGAACTTATCAAATCTTTCCATCAGTTCTTTAATCGCTTTCTCTTTTGAAACTCCTTGGCTCTTTTTGTAGTTAAAATAGTCCTCAATAAAGTTGCGGAACTTTGTTTTTGCGCTTATTTCGCCTTTTTGCTTGACATGTCGGCGAGGGTCGCCTCCCTTCTTGAAAGGTTTTAGGTTTTCGGGTTTGTTTGCCATATTAACTCAAAAATAACTGAATTCCTAAGCAGGTTAGAAAATCACCTTGAACTTTATCTCCAGTGCTTTCTACGGCGGGGCCAAGTAGGCTTTTTCCCTGTCCTTTTACAGACTCTTCTTCTTCTTCCTCGGGGCATAATTACTTTTTCTTTTTCTTTAAGGTGTGGAGTTCGCCTTTGTAGGTTTTTCCGTTTGGCAGAAAGCAGATGTTCCTGTATTTGCCCGCCGGGACCTTCCACCTTTTGTTTGGTCCGGTAATTCGGCGAACCTTGCCTTTTCGTTTGACGCAGTTAAGAAATCCTTTTGGCATCGTTTTGGCTCTTTTTAATAAGCGACCTTTTATATTTTTTCTATGGCTGACATAAGGCGTCTGATTTGTTCTTCTTTTTCTTGGATTTTTTCAATTCTTTGTTCTGTTTTTTCTATTTCATCGTCTTGTTCTTTTAGTTTCTTTTTGAGTTTGAGCCAGTCGTCTGATTTTATTTCTGCGTCCAGAAGTCTGGTTATTTTTTCTCTTGCGTCTTTCTGGTTAAATAAGAGTTCTGTCTGCGCTTCGTAGTCTGCCGAGACTGCTAAATAGGCTTGGTAGAGTTCTTTTAACTTTTTTCTTTTCCAGGTTTCTTTCCAGTATAATTTTAACAAATAGTTTATTAAAGAGTCAATTATTTTTCCCATGGCTTTTCGGCTAAATACTCTCCTAATTCTTTGAGGGGGTCGGCTCGGTTGAGAGCAATAGCCGCTTCTACGGTAATAAGGGTCTGAGCAAAAGAACAAGCGTTTTGAAGGGCTACTCTTACCACCTTGGCGGGGTCTATTATTTTTCTTTCGTCTATTTTAAGGCTTTCGCCGGCGTTTTCCTGTATTTGCTCATAAGGAGCGGACAGGGCTTCTTTGAGCAGGCTGTCGTTCGGCATCTCGTCGGCTATTCTTTTAAGACATAAGCCGCCTCCAGGGACAATTCCTTCTTCCATCGCCGCCTTGCAGGCGCAGACCGCATCTTCAACCTTTAGTTTAAGATACCCCCGCTCTACATCTGTTTCAGTTCCCACCTCTATTAGTCCTACCCCTCCTGACAGGGCTGAAATTCGCCTGCCTATTCTTTTTCTGAACATGTCTGTTTTTTCAAGTTTTTGCTGTTCTTTCAGGTCTTCAATTCTTTCTTGAATTTTCTTTTTGTCTCCTTTTCCTTGGATTATGAAGGTGTCGTTTCTGTCTACTACGATTTTTTTGGCTCTGCCGAAGTCGTCCATAGTTACTCCTAATTTTCGGAAGTCTCTGTCCTGCGCCGGGTCAAAAAAGGTAGCCCCGGTATAAATAGCCACATCTTCCATCTCTTCTGTTGTTAAACTTGGCGCTTTGACGCATAAGCAGTAGAATGATTTCTTTTGAAGGTTGATAACCGCAAAGGGTTCAATTTCTTTGCTGAAACTATCGGCTATTACAACCAAACTGGTTTTGCCCTGCTTTAATAATCCGTCGCATACGGCTTTTAATTCAAACTGGGTCTCTATTTGTCCTTTGAATACTAAAATTAAGGGGTCTTCAATAATTGCTTCTTTGCGGGGAGTAATAGCCAGTTTTTCGGAGATATATTTGCCCTTGATTTTCATACCGGAGACTACTTCTGTTCGGGTTTCAGAGGCAAAGCCTTCTTCTACTGATACATGAGCATATTTTCCTAATTTGTTTATGATTTCTGCTACTTTCTTTCCCATTTCTTCGTTTTCCAGAGAGACAATTGCTACTCTTTCAACTTCTTCTTTCTTTTTAACGGGGCGGGATATTTTTTTGATTTTTTCTACTACTTCTTGGCATTCTTTGTCTATCTGGCGGTAGATATCCATGACATTTCCCTCTTTTCGGATTAGGTGTTCGCTTTCAGCCAGTTTTTTCCATACCTTGTCAACTATTTTTTGGGCCAAAACCATGGAGGTGGTTGTTCCGTCTCCTACTTCTTGGTTGGTTTTGACTGCCACATTGATTACAGATTGAGCGCCTAAATCTTCTACTGGGTCTTGCAAAATAATCTGCCGAGCAACTGAAACGCCGTCGTTTGTGATCCTCGGCACTCTGCCGGGTCTTTCAATTATCACATTCCTGCCGGCGCTTCCCAAGGTTAGTTTTACCACATCGCATACCTTGTCTATTCCTTTTTTTAGTTTCTCTTTCTCGTAGGAGATAAGAGTATATTCTGATGATTTTTGGTATCTCATATGATTTTATTTTTTTATTTTGACTTGGAGTTGTTTAATTTGTTGTTGTTTGTTGGTCATATTCCTTTGTCATTCTCTCTATGTTCTCTTTATACCACTCTATTGTTTGAAAACTTGACAGGGATTGCTGGGCTTTTTTGGTTAATTTATTATACCATCGTTTTCCTCGTGTTTCAATTATTTTGTTTTCTATTTTTTTGGGGTCTTGATGGTGTAAAAGGAAATGGCATCTTTTGCATAATGTTATGTGGTTATCAGGGTCATATCTCAAGTGAGGGTAGGACTTCTTGTAATAAAAGTGGTGTCCTTGTAATCCATCGGTACTTCCGCATACTTCGCATCTTTCTTTTAGATAGAGATTGAACCATAGTTTATCCGCTTTACTTCTCAATCTCTTCTTTAATCGCTGTTCTTTTGTCATAATCCACGCTGTCTATTTTGATTTCGTTGTCGGGAGTGTAGAAATCCTCTGTTAATTTTTTATATAATACCCGCCAGTTTTCGTCAACATTCCCATCTTCAAAGGCTAATTCCTTCAACCTTTTTCTGATTTTCTTTTTTATTTGATTTATTATTTTTTGTTTGGTTATAGGTTGTTTTTTAGGCATAATCTAATAAAAGAAGTGCATCTTTCTTAATTTCTGCTTTTGGCAAAAGGGCTGGATTAAAAGGTTCAGTAATGATATGCTTCCCGTTTTTGGTTTTATATTCTAACAAAATTTTTATACCTAATTTTCTTAACTTCATTTTAATCTGACTTTCGTCATCATCTTCATCTATGTCTATTAAAAACTTCGTTTCGGCTCGTGATTGTGGAATCATCAATGAACTTAAAAATCTATTTTTAATATCCAGATAAAATCTTATCCTGCTTTCCTTGTCATAGTAATCAGCCTCAAGTTGCCTTCTTTTGAATTCTCTAATACCTTTTTCTATGTCTCTTTTATTAACACAAGAATATATCCTCAATGTTTTTTCGGGATGCCTTTCTTTAATATCCAATAACTCATTAAGAATCTTTTCAAATTCTTCTCTATTTCTTGAGATTTTTCTTATAGCCCCTCTATCAGGTTTATTACTTCTTCCACCCTCTTTATTCCTTTGAGTTAGCATTATCATTCTCACTCCATCAGTAAAGCCTTCAAATCGTTTCATAATCTCTTTAATTCTCTGTTTTAGAAGTTGTTTTTTAGCCATTTTGCTTGGGTTTAGTTTAATAATCTTCATATTCTTCGATATATTTGAATATTCTTCCCAAATCTACATTTTCTCCTAAATATAAACTTCCTGCCGTCATAACAAGCCATTCTTTTTCTTTTTTTGACAATTTATTCCATCTTCTTTTTCCAACTAAATCAATCCATTCCTTTTCTGCTTCCTCGTAAGGAATTTTCCAATTCCTTCCTTTGTTTTCATTTGTTAGATTGTAAATTATTTTAAATTTCGGTTTCTTCATAATAATCTTCCCAATCTCTTATTTGATAAACCACCCAACAATTAGGAAAGTTTTCATATCTTTTAACCTCCCAAAAATGTTCTGCTATAAAATCTCCTACTGTTCTTCCTGCATGTTTACCTCTTAAATAACCTGTCCATAACCAAATATCATCATAATCTATCTCAGCCTTTTCACCAGAGGATTCATACGACAATGTTATCTTTCCAACTTTTAGTTTTAACAATATTTTAACTAACCACTTTGGAAATCTTTTTTTCATAGATTTTCTTTTAGCCATTTTGCTTGGGTTTGGTTGATTTCCGTAAGCAATTCTTTAACGGTATTTATTTCTTCTTCATTCTTTACTTTTACTATTGGCAGTGTCGTCTCCTCTATAAAGTGTTGAATACTCTTTTTAAATAACTCCACTATCTTATCTATCTCTTCATCCGTCAATTTTAGATAACCCGTGTCTCCTTTTCTTTTTGGCGGGACACTGGCTATTTTTATTATTTCTGTCCTTATTTTGTTTTTTAGAGATTTTCTTTTAGCCATTTTGCTTGGGCTTGGCGGATTTCTCCAATTGCTTCATTATAACCTTGCCTTCCCGCCTCGTTAATTTCATAATTCAACCTTCCTTCTTCTTCTGTATTTCCTGTCGTATCCCTATAATCTGTCTTATCTTCTTCTATCCTCGTCTCCTCTATAAACCGCTCAAACGCCTCTCTTACCACATCGTCTATTATTCTTTCTACTCCGATTGGAACAACTTTATCGGCGATACTTTTTTTAACGCCCGCAAGGTTAAGTATCATATAAAGGTGTTTTTTTATTTCTTTTTTGATATTCTGGTTTGGCATAGGTTTATTTAGTTTAGATAGATTATAATTTATCTATTTCTTTCAGTAATCTATTATATCTCTTAAATTTTTCTTTCATCTCTTCCTTCACATCTCTTCTTCCTTTCTCATAAGCGTCTTCCATATCTTTCTTGTATTGGGAAGTTGCTTCGTGTTGTCCTGCCTCAAATCCTTCTTGATAAGATTGAGCAACAACCTTCTCAATAAATCTTCTTAGTTCTTTTGCTCTTGCTCTCCACCATTTGTGATAAGTTAAATTATTCAATTCTTCTATTTTGATTTTCTTCCAGTTGGTTTTCTTTTCTTTTTTCATACTTTTTAATTCCCTGCCAGCCTTAAGGTCTGCCGAGCGGGATTGTTTATCTTCTTAACCCCGTAAAAATCCACCTATCCACATAGTAGAAAATTAGCCCTCCCACTAAATTTGCTATAATCGTTTGTAGCAGACCTGCACCAAGCAGATGAATTATCATATACAGAATTGGAGTTGATAATTGCCATCGGAGTAGGTAAAAGGCTAATCTTTTCATCTCTCCTCTATCAGGTATTTCTCCAAAACTTCCAACCTAAAGCCCCTCACCTCTACCCAGTTTTTCAAATGACCTTTCTTTACTTCTTTTGCAAATTCTTTTGTCGCACATTCGGGGTCAAAAGCACATTCATCTGGAATATGCCTGTAGTGATAAGAATTATACATAAATACTCCTCTGTCGTAAGTTCCATCTTTGTTGATATGGATTGCATATCTGTTTAGTTTGCTACCCATATCGGCAATCATCAAAGTAATAGTAGGGTTCAAACCTCGTTCTTTTGCTACTCTTGCTATGATTTCCGCCGTTGTCTCGTGTTTGGGTTCCAATTTAATAACTGGCAAGGGGTCATCTGCTAACGCCAAGAAGGCATCACAGGTGATATAAAGAGCATAGCCGAGAAGTCCAGAAATAACGCCGAGCAATAATAAGAATTTAATTTCGTTTCTCATACTCGTTTGAAGTATTTTGAGTTCTTTCTTTGGGCTACCTCCTCGGCGCAGTGGCGGTGGAAGTAGCCCACGAACTCCTTTTTACCTTTTACCTCAATTGTCATCTCTACCTCGTTTCTTGTTATCGGGGCGAGACACTTTTTACAGATGTGATATGTTCCCATTCTCATAATTCTATTTCTGTTGGCTTAATAATATAAACTACATTCACGCTTCCATCTTGGTTATCTAAAATCTCCTTTTTAACTATTCCGCCTTTCAATCGTATTTCTAAATCCTCCCCGAGTTCTAATTGACGGTCTATCGGGAACTTCCCGCTCACTTTCAGTAGATTTTCGTTTATAATTTTCTCCTTCATAAATTAATCCCTTAAAATAATTTTTAACCTGTCTAATATGCCGGCAATCGTGCCCGTGTTTTTTAGCCCAAGCATATCCTTCACAATCGCAGACATAACCTTCATCCTTTGACCAACTAACAATATGATATTTCCCTTTTTTTGATTTACTGGGAACTCTCCATTGAAACACAGATTGTGCCGGCACTCTTATAACCCTCATAAAGGAACATCGCTTTCTTCATTGATCACAGGAATATCTTTATCTTCCTTCTTTTCTGGAGGAACAAACCCATCTTCTCCTTCCACCCAATCCGGAGCAGTCAGGTATATAACATCTTTCAATTTCCCAGCAACATTTTGTTTTACAATCCAAACCTTTACTTCTTTGTTTACCCAGTTTCCTGTTTCGTCTCCATAGGCATCTATCAAATTATTTATAGATGTCTGATTAAACGTCAGCAACTTTTCTCCGTTTCTCGTTTCTATCTTAAAAACATACCTGTCTCCATAATCCCCAGAGATAATCTGCCCGCTATCCTTGATTGTAATAATGTCTCCATCTCTAATATCCTCTCCTTTTTTGGCCCAATCTCCTTGAATTGAAACTCTTTTTTGAACCTTCATAGTTTTTTAGTTTTATTTGTCTTTGCGACCTTTTTGGCTCTTATCTTTGAGGCAAGCCGAAGCGGATAACTGGCTTGGTCAGGCTTTGCATTCGGATTTTCATTTTCCCAGATTTGCCTTGCCATTCTGAATAAATCATATTTATCCTCTACTTCTGTAAATTTATATCCCCTTTGATTCCGATGATAACCAATCTGCAAAATTGCTAATTTTCTATTCTGCCATTCTTTGTCAGTAATCTTTAATTCTTTGTAATCTATATTTGCGTGGCTATATGCACTTAACTGCAATTTATACTCTTCCCAGATGTTTTGACCTGTTTTAATATCAACTATCCAGATTTGCCCGTCTATCCTGTAAATCCTGTCTATTGTTCCAGCATAGTCATCACCGAAAACCGTTATCTCGTTTGCAAGTAATTCTGGCTTTGTTATATCAAGCCACTCTGTAAAATCCATCACTGCTTTATATTCCTCGGGAGTGAGTTCTTCTAACTCCATCGTGGTAGGATTGATAAACTTATCATTCATTGCTACCTCTTTGCCGTCATCAATCATTTGTGTGGCTTGGTGGATTTTTGAACCTTTTTCCCCTGCTGAAATCTTTATCGCTTCACTCTCTTCCCAGCCTTTATTTGCTAACCACTTATAGAAAGCAATTCCTTTAGGGTAATAAGAACTAATCCAAGTAACAGAGGGATAGAAAATATACTTCGGTAAATTTGTTTGAGGGTCTATAACTGACTTCGCATACCATCTCTCATCTAAAGTAGTAATTTGAATAATTTTTTCTTTGTTTATTGTTTTAACTTCTCTAATTTCTTTTTTCATTTAGTTTTGGCAAGAGATTTGAGAAGGAGAAAAATGGTCGCCCAAAATCTCCTTCTCAAGTCCCTGCAACCATTTTAGCGACCTTTTAATTGTTTTTCCCGCTCCGCTTCTTCGGAGAATTCCCAGTCGTCTTGGGAGATGTCTTTTCTCCAAAGCGGCGGGATGTCCCAATAATCAAAGCCTAATCCGCAAACTCTGATTATTTGGTTTATTTGTTCTCTTGTCATAGGTTGTTTTTTAGTTCTTTGACAGCGGTTTCTATTGCTCCACGATACCGAATATGAGGGATATTTACTCCTCTCCTTCGGAGAATTGTAACTAACTGCTGTATTCGCTGTTTTGAAAGTCCGTATTTTTTGCCTAACTCTGTTGCCCCCTTGGTCCTCCCGTAGGTTTTGGCTATGTCTTTTATCATCTCTACTCTTTGTCTGAATTCTTTGTTTTCTTTGTTCATATTTTTCTTTAACGACCTTTTTGGTTTTATGCTCTTTTCCTTGAGCCGACCTTTTTGAGGGTTAGCCCCTCGTCTCTCCCTCCCGCTTCTGCGAGGAAGGAGAGCCAGAAGCCAACTATTCTAATGCCCAAGGCTGATAACCAGTATAGACATCTAACTCCCAACTCCTATCCACTCTATATTTGCCATCATACTCGTTCAGCAATATTTTATCTATAAACACTCCATCAAATACTTCTTCTTTTTCTGCTTTTTCTGCAACTCTCCTTGCTATCCTCTTTGCCCTTTCTAAATTATCTACACTCCCCACAATTTCTACACTCTTTCCAAGTTTTGTTATTGTATAAAATCTTTTTCTCTTCATATTTTTTTTCATTTTCTCTCTTCTTGGTTTTTAGGAATTTCCTTCTCCCCGACCTTTTCTGCCTTTACTATACCGCACTATCAAGTTTTTGTCAAGTCCTTCTTTTTCTCTATCAAATAATGCCTCTTGATTTTTGACACTCGGGAGGGGCTAATGTTAAACTCACGGGCGATGTCCATTAAGAAATCTCCCCGCTTTATTCTCTCAATTATTATTTTGTTTCTTTCTCTTTTTTCACGCATACTGCCCCAATTCTACCAAACTATCAAAATTTTGTCAAGTAAGTCCTATAAGCACATCTCACTAAACCTTCTCCACTTCTCCTCCTCTGACAACATTGCGTGCTTCATTGCGTCTCTCTCCCACTGCCTTGCTTTTAAGGTCTTCTCATCGGGAAGGTATTTGCCCTCCTCGTTTTGGATTTTCTGCCTGCTTCTTCTAACCGACTCGTAGGAGATAGGTATCTGTAGGAATTTTCTCTTTTGCTCGTCTGTTAGGGTGAGACCAAATCTTTCCAGCACTTTTAAGAATAACTTTTTATCAGAACTGCGGGTTTCGGGGTAATCCCGAAGGATCTCCTCAACTATTTTTTTGGATGCTCGCAAACCCTTTATCATAAGTTTTAAAGGTTTTATATCTTTGCAATTCTGCACAATGGCATTCTTCTCCTTTACTATGCCATGTGTTATATTTGCACTTCCACTGACCATTTTTTCGCCGGGTTGCATCCTCCATTGTTGTTGCCTTAAATACCCCGGTGATATCACGCCTATTGATTGATTCTCCACCTATTTCTATAAAATCACCATTAGTATTTTGTAATATCTGTTGAAATCGCCTTGCCTTTCCTTCCTCTAACCATATCTCTATTCCGCCCCTTACTAAAATACACATTAAGTTTTTAGAAAGTTCTCTTGTCATATTTAATCTAACTTAATGTACTTTGGATTTTTAAGCCGACCTTTAATGGTTTGAATTATCTTTTGGGCGTTTTTGTAAAGGTATTTGAAACTTGTAAGGTTCTTGCCGTGAAAATTGTCTTGTAGCCCTGCCTGAATAAGGAATTTAATTATACTCACGCTGTCCCGCTGGGGGTAATCTTTTTTTATTCTTTTAAGCAAAAGGTAGGCATATCGGCGGTTTTCTTTAATTGTCCCGTCTGGCGAACCACCAAGTTTTTCTTTTAAGAAATCCATTAAGGAGTTTATATCAGGGTTGCCGTATGAAACTTGTTTCCCTATATCTTTTAATATAGTTATATGTTTATTATTATCTATATTATTATTAGGAATTTTTTGTTCGGGAGCATTAGCATACCTCTGTTTTTTTTGTTCGGGGGCGTTAGCATAGCCCTCTGCTAATTTGTTGGCATAGGTGTGATAAAAATCGGGCATATTTAGAAAAATCCTCCTGCTGTTTCCCTCCTCTTTATTGACTTCCGACTTTATCCATTTTTTCTCTTCTAATTTCTTTAGTGAAAATCTAACCGTAGATAAAGGCATTTTCAGAGTTTTGGCTAAAAATTTATTGGAAGCCCAGCAATAGCCCTCTTTTTTACATAAACTTGAGATTAAAGCATAAACACGCTTGGCTTTTAAGGATATTCCCTCATCTTCCAGTAGTAAAGTTGGAATTACTACATAAAACGATTGTTCTTCTGGTTGTTTTTCTTCCATACTCCTAACAAGCAAAAAGCCACCGGCATCCGCCCACCCAGAAGGCTTGGTTCGGTGGCTTTTTACTTCCCTGGGTGTTGGATGCTCTAACCATCATAGCCAATTTTCCACCCCCTACTTTACCACATCTGCCCATCGTTGTCAAGTCCCTCTAAATCCTCTTCCATCATCGCCCAAAGAGGTTTTCTCTGTCGTCTTTTTCTATCGTGTTCTCGTTTCTTCTCAATTTGTTCGGGGGTTAGTT
>Ga0190306_1000131_pt1 | contig 29160 bp, 36 predicted proteins | sample 48700734_MG_FD_161657 | JGI IMG/M metagenome (GOLD analysis project Ga0190306, IMG submission 161657) | Hydrothermal vent sediment bacterial communities from Southern Trench, Guaymas Basin, Mexico - 4870-07-3-4_MG | ecosystem: Environmental > Aquatic > Marine > Hydrothermal vents > Sediment ... | reverse complement strand
CCGCTGCAAGCTCCCAGGGTATACCCGCATACTTGATACGCTTGAATTCCACTCCCTTTACCACACGTCCACCCGGCACACCCAGGTCACAGTCCAGACAGGGTATAATCCGCTTTGCCAACATCAGGTCTATCAACCCGCTATCTGAAGGATGAAGAGAGCAATGCACCACCAATCGCACCTATATACTGCGGATATTTCGGCACTATCACATCAAATCCGAGCACATCATTCATCGCCTTTGGCACGCCAGCCACGAGAGAAGTACCACCAACCTCTATCGCGGGCTGTCTCAGGTCTATCTCCTGTAACAACTGCTCCTTCACCTGCTCCACCACCGAATGACACGCAGCAGCCGCCACATCCTCGCGCCTCGCACCCATTGAAAGTGCGGATACAAGGTCCTGAATCCCGAACACGATACAATAGCTATCTGTCTTCACCTTGTGCGCATCACCTTCCAGTGCCAGCTTACCCATCTCCACAACGTCCACACCCAGCCTTCGTGCCGTCATCTCCAGAAACCTACCTGATGCGCCTGCACATATCCCTCCCATTGTGAAATTATCAGGTATCCCATCTCTCGCGGTTATTATCTTGTTGTCCATACCGCCAATATCAATGATCATCGCCTCACCCTTCTCTATACCCGCGAGATACATCGCCGCTTTTGAGTTCACCGTCAGTTCCTCCTGCACCAGATCCGCCTTGAAGTGCTCTCCTAACGCGTGCCTCCCATACCCGGTCGTTCCAAGCGCTTCTATATCGCTCCTCTTCACTCCCGCGAGCTCAAGTGCCTTATTAAATACCTTCTCCGCTGTGTCTACAACTTCGCGTGTGGGCGACCACGTTGCACCAAGTACTTTGTTATCCAGCATTACCGCCGCTTTCGTGGTTGTAGAGCCCGAATCTATACCCGCTGTGAGCCCTTCCTGCTCCTTTCGCTCCAGTATCCACCGCCTCCTCACTATCGTTACCAGCGCTTCCATCCGCGTCAATAACTCGCCCGCTTTCGTTCGTTCTGTAAAAGGATACATAACCACTGGCAATTGCGTCCTATCCTGAATAATACGCCTTATCTCTGTCCTTATCACCGCCCCTCTTGGACACTTGTGACACCCGGCAACAAATACCGCATCGGCATCACACAAACCCTCCGCTACTGCATACCCCCTTGCTAATGCCACACTCAATCCATAACTGTTCTTCATGTCATAGCCGAACTCTTCTGTCTTCGATGCCACATAGTCCAGGTCAACCTCGGGCACGAATATCTCGGCTCCTACTTCCTCAGCCGCACGCTCTATCTCATGCTGCACGTTACCATAAATAGTGCCGCAGGAGACCTGTGCTATTTTTATCTTCTCCTTCCCTTCTTCCTCTATCTTGACCATAATACAATACTATACACTATACTGGATTAAACTAAATGTTTATTTATTGAGGAACCAAAGATAGCTTCTCCACCACAACAAAACTCTTCGTCTTGCTCAATGGGCGACATTCCATAATCTTCACTACATCGCCTACCTTCGCAGCTATACATGGCGGATTGTGTGCATGAATCTTTGACCTTCTCTTCTCATACCGCTCGTATTTCCTTATCTTCTTCATATACGTCCGCTCTACCACAACTGTCTTCGCCGCCTTATCACTCACCACCACTCCCTCTATTATCTGCCCCCGAACCGGTAACTTACCATGAAAAGGGCAGTTAATATCATCACATTCACGGTCCGGCTCCTTAACATCTATTCCTATATCCCGCTTCATCTTTGCATACCTCTCTTTATCCTGTCCTCAGGTCTCGCCAGAAGCTTATCACCTCTTATCCTCGCTCGTGTACCATCTTCGAGGACGAATATGAACATATTCCCACTCTTCGGTATCCGCTTCTCCTCCCCCTGCTCCGTCTCTATTACAAAGGTGTTCCTCGTCTCATCCACAATCCTACCCCGCAGTCCTTCCATATCCCTGTTGCTACTCTCCTCTACTTCCATTATCAACCCAATCAATTCCTCCTGGGGCAAATCTCCAACTTTCAACTCTCACTTTTAACTCTCATCCTCTAACCGATAGCCCATCTCACGCAGTACCTTCTTCACCTCTGCTTTATGGTCGCCCTGTAGCTCCACACAACCCTCTTTTACCGTACCACCGCATGCGCATCGTGACTTCAGTTCCTTTGATAGCCCCTTCAGGTCCACCTCCTTCGCGTCTATACCCTTTATCACTGTTGTTATCTTCCCGAACCTTCTCTTCACTGTCGTGACCTTAACCACCTGCTGTTCCTTCGCTATCTCCTTGCAGATGCATAAATCTATCGGTAAACCGCATTTATCACAGATCTGTGTACTCATTTTATCCTCTCTCATCTTATACCCTTCTTTATTTCACTCTCTACTGTTTTTATCCTCGCTATTGTCCTCCTTATCTCCTTTATTCTACCTGGATTCTCAGATGCACCTCCGGTGGCTACCATCCCCCGCTCACGTAATAAATCAGAGATCAGGCTCTCCAACTCCTCTCTCCTCTCCTTCTCGCTCATCTTCCTTATATCTTCAATTCTAAATATGCTCATTCCTCCTTATCTCCTCCCCCCTCCTCTTTGTCCTCTTTATCTTTATCCTCTTCGTCTTCTTTATTAACCTCTTCTTCCTTGACTTCTTCTTCCTTAACTTCCGGCTCTTCCTTCTTTATTATACGAAAGGCATCCGGTCGCTCAGCATCTGGTCTCACTATCCATACCTGCACACCTATAACACCCGATTTCACTCTGGCTATTGCATAGCCACGATCCACCATCTCCTCTGCCACTTCACCACAGTGTTTTATATACCCTTCCACCATCTTCTCCGTTCGTCCTCTCGGTCCCTTCAACTTGCCTGACATCACTATCTCACAGCCGGATGTACCATTCTCCATTATCCGCTGCAACATAGACCTGCCAGCCCGTCTGAAATGCCAGCCTCGCTCTATCAATTTCGCCAGTCGGTTCGCCATCAATGTTGCACACAGGTCAGGTACCTCTATTGGCTGCACATCAAGTTGAGGATTGTCCAGTTCATGCCTCTTGCTCACCTCTTCCGTCAATTTCTTTATCCTCTTGCCATCTTTACCTATTATAATACCCGGCTTCTCGACTTTCACTGTTATCTGCGTGCCCATCGGCGTCCTCTTTATCTCCATTCCCCCATAGCCCGCTCTCTCTAATTCCTTCACAAAATACTCGTTCAGTCTTACCCTCTTTATCCCTTCCTTCACAAATAGTTTCTCTATCACCTGTCTCAGCTCTCCTCCTTTAATATCACTTCAACCGTAACAGTTTCGGTATTCTTCGGCGTTGCGCGACCAAATGCCCTTGGCATTACTCCCTCTATAACCCTGCCTTTCTTCGTTGCTATATGCCATATCCGCATCTCATCAGGATCGAGCCCTTTGTATTCCGCATTTGCCCTCGCCTCCCTTATCAACCTCAATATCGCTTCACTTGCCTTTACTGGATACCTGCCTGCATACCAGCCGCTGAGCCCTCTACGATGTGCTACCTTCTTCTTATGTCGCTTGAATGGTACAGGCACTCGCCCTTCCAGTACAGCCTCCAGATACCGCTCCGCATCTCCCACTCTCATACCCTTCAACGCCCTGCAGATCTCATACGCATGCTTTGGTGAGATATGAAGCTCATAAGCCATTGCCCTCGCCGTTATATCAGCATCAACAACTTCGGAATCCACACAATATCTTACCCTGCCCATCTCTTCTCTACTTCAGTGGTACGTACTTCGAAGACCTCGTTGCCCCCACACCCGCAGCTCCATGCACCACCTTCTTTCGCGTCATTGCAAACTCGCCTAAGTAATGCCCTATCATCTCTGGTTTTATCTCCACGTAATCGAAGCCCTTACCATTGTGTATCCCTATCTTCTTCCCCACCATGCTCGGCAACACGATTGCATCCCTCAGGTGCGTTTTAACCTCTTCTCGCTGCTCTATCTTCTCCAGCAGTTTCTCCTCTTCTTCCCTTAATTTCCTCTTCAATTTCCTGCGCTGCCTCGCTGGCAATAACTTCGCTAACTCCTCCAGCTTCATCTTCTTCAGCTTCGCCACCGTATAACCCCGATATTTGAACTCTTCTTCTTTCTTCTTCAGTGTGCTCTTAGCCTTCTTCTTCGCCATCTCTATCACTCATTTATTCTTATTCTTCTTTTATTTATCTTTTTAAGGTATACTTTCATCTCCTGTGCCCTGTCCTCTTCGCTGCTATATTACCCACCTTCCTGCCTGGTGGTGCACCCCTGCCCGGTGTCTTTGACTTACCGATATGCTGATGTCCACCACCACCAAAAGGATGGTCAACTGGATTCATTGCTACACCCCTCACCCTCGGATATCGTGCAGCACGAGACTTCATCTTATGGTACTTCTTACCAGCTTTCACAAATGGCTTCTCCGTTCTACCACCTCCTGCTACTATGCCTATGGTAGCCATGCAATCCCCGGAGAGCCATTTCTTCTTGCCACTGGGCATCACCACAAGAGTCCTGCCCGTCTCTGCCTCATGTGTCACCAGCGTTGCGTAATTGCCCGAAGCTCTCGCGAACTTACCACCATCACCCGGATTATTCTCTATATTACAAATTGCAATACCTTCAGGGATACAGCGTAATGGTAGAGTATTCCCTACTTTTATCGCCGCTGATTCTCCATAAGCGACCTCTTCTCCTTCTCCTATACCCTCTGGTACAATTATGAACCGCTCTTCGCCTCTATTTGTCCTTAATCGGGCAATTGGCGCACTCCTCGCAGGGTCATGCAGTATCTGAACGACTTTACCTGTTACTTGCTCATCACCGTCCACTCGTACATGCTCCAGATTACCTCGATAGCGATGCGATGGCGCTCTGAATACCGGAGACCCTTTTCCTCTTCGCTGTGCTATTATTCTCTTCCCCATTTCTCCTGTTTCACAATATACCGAGCGATGTACCTATCTCTTTTGCCTTACCTTCTTCTTCAAATTCTATTATTGCCTTCTTCTTCCCTTTAAATGTTATCATCGTCCTCACATTCTTTACCGGTGTCTCAAATATCCGCTCCACTTCCTCCTTTATCGCACGCTTATCAGCTCTTATATCAACGATAAACTGGAGTTTGTTCTCTGAATCAATCATCGCTGTTGCTTTTTCCGTAGCCACAATATGCTCCAATTTCATCTCCATCTCAATCACCAAGTTTCATTAACGACGATTCAGTCCAGACGGTCAACCTGCCGGGATGCGTTCCCGGGGCAAGTAATTCGACATTCAATGCATCTACATAGGATACATCCACACCTGGCAAATTCCTTGCACTTGTGGTTATCTTTATGTTACCCGGGTCTTCGACTTCATCGCCAGAAATAACGATTAATGCACTCTTCTTCGTCTTGTATCGCCTGCCACGCATCTTACCCTTTCCTGCTCTTATCTTACGCTCCCGCGCTCGAGCCAGGTCAGCCCCTATACCGATAGTCTGGAAGAACTCCTCTACCTCCGCAGTCCTCTCCAGCGTGACGAACGAGTCCTCAACCACAATCGGCAATACGACATCTTCACTGAACTTATGTCCCCTGCTTCGCACGAGTTCCGGGTTTATAGTGGCAGCTATGGCGGACCTTATTGCTTTACGCCTCTCCTTATCGTTTATCTTACGCTTTAGTACTTTCTCAGTCTTTGGCGGATGTGCTCTCCTGCCACCAACAGCCTGTGGCACTCTTGCTGCTCGCCTGCCGTTCTTTATACGGGGCACACGTGAGACACCCCTGCCCACACCCCAGCTCTCAGCTGAGGTCTTCCTGCCCGCGAGTGGACTCGTGCCTTTTGGCTGTAAGCGATGCGATTGCATAGCCAGGACAGCCCTCTTTATCAGATCTGGACGATACTCTTCCCTGAATACCCCTGGCAGAGGGGTCTCCTTTATGAAATTACCCGATAAATCCAGTACTTTCACTCTCCTCTCTGCTTCTCCCATCATATCTCATATCCACTAATTACCCTGTTGCGACTCCCTACTTATATATGCAATCTCAGGTGCGGGCAATTTTGGATGCGGGCGTATAGCGTGTGAGATTCGTATCAGCCTCTTTTTTGGACCGGGAACACTGCCTTTCACCAGAATATATCCGTTCCGCACCAATCCGTAATGCAGGAAACCACCTTTGGGTGTTATCTCCGCACCATCCGTTCCTATCTTTAATATCCGCTTGTTATACTCCGTGCGCTGTTGATAGCCCGTCTGTCCAAGTTGTGGTATCCTCCATCTCACACGTCGCGGTCGCCATCCACCGATACAGCCCACATGACGCCCTTTACCTGACTTCTTCGCCTTCGCGTTCTGTATAGTTACACCCCACCGCTTTACGGGACCCTGTGTCCCCTTACCCTTCGTCACCGCCGTAACGTCCACGAAATCACCCTCTTTAAATACCTCCTCTACCCTTATCTCCTTACCAAGAACTTTCCGCGCATATTCAATGTCCTCGTGCACGACGCCACTCATCTTCAACTCCATCAAATCGCCCCGCTTCTTCGGCACTCCACTCACGAGCTCCGGAATAGTGGCGATTATCAGCCTCACACTCAGGCTCATCCCGTCTGTTTCATCTGCATTGATAATATCTGTTATCCTGTCCAGGTCGCCGCCCTCACTACCGTCGCCACCTCCGCTTGCGCCTGCCCATACCTCTGTTAGCGCTTTCAGCCCATATACAGTGTCTTTATAAAGCCGGATACCTTCCACCTTCACCGGTGGCGTCTCTATTACCGTTACGGGAACAAATATCTCCATCCCCTTTGTGAGACTATGCGAATAATTATCATTCAGAATAAGATGGGTCATACCGGCTTTATAACCCACGAAGCCCTGCAGTTGCCTGCCTGGTACTACCTCATCCCTCTTTATCCGGCAGGTCTCACTCCTTGCCCTCTTCCGTGGCGAGAAAGCCAATGAACCCCTCCGCGGTCTATGCCTCTTTACCATTTTATCTTAAAAGAATTGATAGGGTAGGATTATATAAAAGCTCATCAATCTTCATCTTCAAATTCCACCTCTGCATATTTTCCTATCTCCTCCATCAGTGGATGCCTCGCCCACCTGCGAGCACAGCGAAGGACAAAGCTCGCTTCACCTTTATGCATCTTCAATAATCTCAATACGTTCTCCAGCGCTACTTTCTCCGATTCTTCATCCACATCAGCCGGTATCTCCGCCTGACCCACCGGATAACTCTCGCCCAGTTCTATCGGATAGGGACCGAATGGCGGTTTCACCAATAACAGGTGGTCAAATCTCGATTCATACTCCGGGCGGAGGTAGCTTGAGGCGGTCAGGAGGACAAGGACGTTACCTGATAGCCGGAATCTATTCAGTCTCTTAGAATAGCGCAATACCTCCGGTCGGTGCGCGGAGCATTCGCTGAGGTAAAAGAAAGGGTGCTTAGTTACGGGGTCATATCTCTCAATCAGTGCAGAATATCTCGTTATGCGCTTCAATGCGGCGAACAAAGCGGGATGCGCTCTGCATCTCCTCTCGCATAGCTCCCACAGGCTACCTTCCACTATACTCTGCTTCACCGTTCGCATCTCTTCAAATGTCACCCAGAGGTTGTGCTCTGCGAGTAAATCCGCGCTACCCTTCACCTCATCCAGCGTATAAGTGGAGCATATCGGGCAGGAGCACGGCAGGAACTGCAAATCCTGTGCCCTCTTCGTGCCTTCACACGTTATATACCGCCCCGTCTTCGCATATATTGCATACGCTGCGGAATCGAAGATATCACAGCCGAGGGCAACTGCCAGTGCGAATAGCATGGGATGTCCCGCGCCAAAGAGATGAATCGGTGCATTCAGCGGTAAGTTCCTCTTCACCGCCATGATTATATCCACAAGTCTATCGAACTGGTATGATTCCAGTAGCGGCACCACACCTCCTATCGCATAGATATCAAATCCAATAGCCACAGCCCGCTTTGCACTCGTTTCCCGCAAGTCTAAGTATGTAGAGCCCTGCACAACGCCCGTAAGCATTCTATCATTTATTATTTCTCGCGCTTCCTTGAGTCTCTTATGTGTCTCTTCTAAATCGCGCATCGCTCTCTCACGGCTAACATACGGCGGTGTTGGTATATCCAGTGGCACACAGATGTCAGAGCCTATATACCGCTGGAATCTCAGTATCTCACTGTTGCTCACTTCCACATCGCTATACTGAGAGAGTTGATAAGCCCCTGAATCGGTCATTACTGGCAGTTCCGTGCCTAACAGTGAGTGAACGCCGTGTTTAAGTGCTTCTTCTCTCAGTTCCGCCTTCTTGTAAATTATATACGCATTCGTGATCAGCATCTCCGCACCATACTCGTGCATCTCCGCCGCTTCGATGGTTTTTAGATTCGGGTTTATCACGGGCATGATTAGCGGCGTCTCCACGTATCCATGCTCTGTTCGGAGCTTGCCTATTCGCCCCAGCAGGTCCTTATGCAGAACCTCAAATTCTGCACCTGCACCACTATCCTTCACACCTTCATAGGAACGTGATTGCATCTGAGCTCGTGACAATCCCTTTCAATACATTCTTTATATGATACAGGCTGTATTCCTGCTCGTAATCGCTCAACGCTGCAACACAGTCCTCAGGTACTATTATCTCAAAGCCTCGCAGTGATGCGTCTATCGCAGTATGGAGCACGCATATATTCGTGGCTACACCAACGATTATCAGCTTTCTTATCCCTTTTTCTATCAGATGCGCCTCCAGTTCAGTCTCAAAGAACGCGGTATACTTCTGTTTTCGCACCACAAAAGCTCTTTCCTCTACCTCTGCTAACTCATCTATCAGCTCCGCACCCCTTGTATATTCAACACAATGCCTGCCCCATACCGCGAACTCATCATCCTCAGGTGAATGCCAATCCAGGGTGAATATGAGCTGTAGCCCTTTTCTTTGCGCATCTTCCAGAAGAGCCCTTATATTCGGGATTATCCTTCTTACCGCATCACCAACGAATAAAGCTCCATCTTCATAGCAGAAATCCTTCTGCATATCCACTACCAGCACCGCAGTCTCAACAGGATTCACTACCACTCTCTCATTCTCGTTGTTCGCTTTCTTCTTGTTCTCGTTCATGCCTTACCGATATTTATTAGGGTATGCAAAGATTAAGATATTCGTGAGAGAGATGAGAATGCCGGAGAACATAAGCACGAGCGAGCTGTATACGGTGCAGGAGGAAATAGCATCAAAGGCGATAGTAGAGGACCAGCTGGGAGCCTTGAGATTTGTGGCTGGTGCAGACCAGGCTTTCTTCCGCGAAGCTACAAATACAGATATAAACACAAACACAAATGAGCGAGAGATGATAATATCGGCAGTTGTAGTGCTCGAATATCCTTCAATGAAGTCCCTCTACCATTCGAGTGCGACGATGCCCGTTGACTTCCCTTATATCCCCGGACTGCTGTCTTTCCGTGAAGCACCGGCGATAATAGAAGCGTTCCACAAACTGGATAAGAAGCCCGACCTGCTCTTGATAGACGGATGCGGGATAAACCACCCCAGATTCGCAGGTTTAGCCACCCATGTAGGCGTTTTACTGGATATACCCACCATAGGTGTGGCGAAGAACATACTGTGCGGCTCAGGCACTATCCCCGGCAAGCCAGGCGAAGCCAATTTAATAAGATATCATGGTAGGGAAGTTGGATATTACTTCAAGAGTAAGAAAGGCTGCAGACCGCTTATCGTTGCACCCGGGCATAAGGTATCACTGGATACCTCACTCAACATCGTGAAGAACTGCATTCGAAAGCATAAACTGCCAGAACCCACAAGGCTCGCACATCTCTGTGTAAATAAACTGAAGAAGGATAAGGATGAAGTTCGCAGGCTCACTGCCACTAACGGATAGTGAAAAGGCGATATATGAGATAATAGGTGTGCCTTTCGACGATAATGCCACCATTAGAGGTGCAAGCAAAGCTCCTGAGATGATAAGGAGAGCATCACAACGGCTTGAGACTTTCTTGTGGCACAATAAGCTCGAACTCTCTGATTTGCTATATTATGACCGTGGGGATTTACATGATATTACAGACCCGGACCTGGACCTGGACTTCGATGCAGGGAAGAGGAAGATATTCATAGGTGGTGACCATTCTATCTCATACCCGCTCTTCAGGTATTATTTCGAGCGGCTGGGGCTGACAAAGGTAGTGGTTATAGATGCTCATGCCGACTTCAGGGATGTCTATGTGGGTAACAGGTTCTCCAATGCCTGTGTGATGCGCCGGATAGCGGAGTTAGCAGGGTTTGAGAACGTGATAGAGATTGGTGTTCGCTCAGCCTCGTGGGAGGAGTACGAATTCATGAAAAAACGTGTGAGAATTCTCGATGTTGATGATATGCCAGAGGAGCAGGAGCTGGAAGGAAGACTGTACCTCTCTATTGATATTGATGTGCTCGATCCGGGTATAGCACCGGGGGTAGAGTATCCAGAGCCATGTGGGATCTCGCTGGAAGCTCTGATTAGACTGGTGCGCACGATAATAAAGAGAGGAGATGTGGTTGCATGCGATATCGTGGAGGTGAATCCGGAACTGGACATAAAGAATGGTATTACATGCCTGAATGCCGCAAGACTCGTATTTGAGGTGCTCGCTTCTTACTGGCTGAAGGACCATAAATCATCATAATCATACCACATCCAGAGAGAATCCAAGCCACTTAGCACCATAGGTGAGCATCCCTGATGAGAGGACATCAACACCCGTAGCTGCAAATTCGCTCACATTGCTCAGGTTTATCTCACCAGAAGCTTCAAGGATCAAGCCAGTACCAGTACCAGTACCAGTACGAGTGTGGAACCCATGCTCCTCAAGCAGTTGCACACCTGCCCTCACATCCTTCGCGGACATATTATCGAACATGATGATATCAACATCCAGTTCTGCTGCTTTCAGAGCATCCTCTATGCTCTCAACCTCAACTTCTATCTTACGTGTGAAGCTGACCTTCTCTTTCGCTTTCTTTATTGCATTCTCCAGCCCCATGAGCTTTATGTAATTGTCCTTTATTATTACCGCTTCATAGAGTCCGAACCTGTGGGGGTCGCCACCACCGATGGCTATCGCCTTCTTCTCATATTTCCTGAAGCCAGGCGTTGTCTTTCGGGTACCTGCCACTCTTATCCGTGCATTTGCCCGCCTTGCCTCCTTCACAAATCTGTCGGTTAGCGTGGCAATACCGCTCATCCTGCCCAGGAAATTGAGCACAAGTCGCTCTGCCTTCAGTATCTTCATGCCTGCACCTTGCACTCTCAGGATTACATCTCCTTCTTTTATTTGTGCTCCATCCTCAAATTCCGTTGCACAAAGAACACCGAGATAATTAAATATCTGCTTCACCTCGTCCAGACCCGCAAGCACACCGCCCTCCTTCACTTCTATCTCCGCTTTGCATTCCGCCTCCGGCACTATCTCCTCATAATCCTCATGCCCCACATCCTCTTCCAAGAACGCTTCTATCTCCTTCAGCAACATCTACTTGCAAGAATAACTTTACCTTTACCTTACTTCTTACTTATAAGATAAAGAAAGTTAATGAGATAGCAGAAGCAGATAGCTTGGTCATGAGAGTGGGTGTAGTTGGTTGTGGCGCGATAGGAACAGAGATATGCGATGCGATAGACCATGGTGTGCTGGGTAAGGAGCGGGGGATGGAGCTGAAATTCCTGATTGACAAGCACCCGGAGCGGATAGAGAAATTAATTAAGCGTTTGAAGAGGAGACCGGAAATAACAAGGACAGGGAGCGAAGGGCTAACAGAGATTCTGGAAGAGGTGGACCTGGTGATAGAATGTGCTTCGCAGGATGCAGTACGCGAGTTTGTGATTCCGGCACTGCATGCAGGCAAGGAAGTGATGATAATGAGCGTAGGAGCGTTGATAAGCGATGAGGGGCTATTGGATGAGATTGTGGATATAGCAAAAGAAAAAGGTTGCAGGGTTTACATCCCATCAGGAGCAATTGCAGGTATAGATGGCTTGAAATCAGGTGCTATTGGCGGTATCCATAGTGTGGAATTAACGACGAGGAAGCCGCCACGGGGATTTGAGGGCAATGCCTACGTCAAGGAGCGGGGGATAGACCTGAGCATGATAGAGAGCGAGAAGACGCTTTTTGTGGGACCGGCAAAGGAAGCGGTACGGTATTTCCCGGAGAACGTGAATGTAGCAGCTTCTTTAAGCATCGCTGGTATAGGTCCTGACGCGACGAAGGTGAAGGTCGTTGCAGATCCATCTGCTACGGAGAACATACACGAGATACATGCGATAGGGGAATTTGGTAAACTGATGGTGCGTGTGGAGAATGTGCCATCACCTACAAACCCAAAGACAAGCCATTTAGCTGCTCTTTCTGCTATTGCCACTCTTAAGGGTATAATATATCCCGTAAGGGTAGGTACTTAGTACTTAGTACCCATATTTACCCATATTTACCCATATTGTATCATATCTCATATCCAATCTTCAGTCTTCGGTCTTTCTTTATAGTTCAGTCGTATGAGTTGTGGCATCTCACCCCATTTTGCAAGTACATCACGGTATATTATGAGTGCGCCCTTTATACCCGGTACATGAGAGATAGTACGAAAAGAATCATGCAAGGCATGAGGAGTATCACCCTTAACGGAATTGCTGAGTGCAGTTGCAGCGGCATCTGAGAGAGACGCGCTGTCGCTCAGTACCGTTGCCGCATCAGCGTATCCAAAATTTATAGAATGCCCAACTGTCCCCGATGAGGTGCATATACCAATAAGTGAGGATGAGGGTTTAATTCTGAGTGCAATACGATTTGAGAATGGGCTGTTACCCGCATAGATACCAACAAGTACCTCTCTATCATTTATCAATGCGACGTCACCTCCGTTGTCCACCATCGCATGAGTGGCGCCAGCATCGTGCATAGCTTCCACTGCCAGTTCTGCCAATGTACCTGCAACTGCGGACATCGGTCCTATACCAAACCTGGAGGATGCCTCTATCATCCGCCGCACCACCTCCGGTATCTTCTCGCCCTCTCTATCCTCAACATGTGGAACATAAGGCTCAAGGGTAACGAGGAAGAAGGGATGCCACCGTATGAACCTTTCCAGTTCCTTTCTATGTTCTTTTAGCTGCTGCTTCGCTATCTCTATATATTTCCTGTCGTCTGCAGTAATCCATGCGGAGGTCTCTTTCGATACGAAAAGCTCCCTCATTTTTGGCAGTGGCACTAAAGATGACGAAGTTAGCAGTGGTGAATATCGCAGCGTCAAAAGCTTCCGCTCCGCCCGGTATTGTATTACTTTAACAGCATCTCGGACTTCTGGAGCATCAACAGGTCTTCGGTACTCAACTTCTCACCCTCTCTGAATCGTTCATAGATACTCTTTGCCCTCTTCCTCGCCTCTATTCGCTCCTTGAAGTTCCAGTCTTCCCTCATCTTTCGTCTCAGCCCCGTAATCACGTGATTGAAATCCCTGATATCACGTAGATAACGTACAAAAAGCCGATGCGCTTCATCTGCAGCCTCCTGCGCCTCAAGATAAAGCCGATGCGCTTCATCTGCCTTCTCTCTTATCCTGTCCGCTTCTTTAAACCATTCCACCATCTTATCATGGCATTCATGAGATAGTTTTACGTAATTCAAAACCTCCTCATGGTACTTATCTGCCTCCTCCTTGTACCGCTGTGCCTCCTTCAGTAGCTCTTTCAGCTTCTGGTCCTTCTCAAACTCCTTCTGCATCGCCGCAAATTCACGCCTCAGTTCCGTTATCCGCGCTACCAGCTTCTTCTCTTGGTCCTTGCTCAACACTTCCACCTGCTGCCTCATCTCTAACTCGTCTATCCGCTTCCTGAGCCGCTCAAAAGCCCGAATACTCTTCAAGTCATTCTTCTTACTCTTACGCAACTTCTCCACCATAGAATAATACTTGGATGCCTTTCTGTTCAACTCACCTCGTTTCTCCTTCTTCGCTTCTATCAACTTCTCATATTCTTCTCGCTGCTTCTTATACGCCTTTGCCTTTGCTACTGCCTCTTTGATTCGACTGTTCAGTTCATCCCGCAAATCCGCCCATTTGCTCGCTTCTGAATTTAGCTCAGTTCGCCTCCTCTTGCATTCCTCCGCCTTCTTTATTACTTCCGCCCGTCTCGCTTCCAGCTCCTCAAGCATTCTTATCTTTCACCGTATCTTATCTGCCTCTCTTACCCCTCTTCTTGTTTATAACTCTAACTCCTAATCCTTTATAAATACTTCTACTTTGTTTTTTATTTCATTTTATCTCAATGCGGGATTGCGATATGCAAGTCCACCATCAAAGGAATAATGAACGTTCTGGAAGTCGTTTTTCAATGCCTTAACGTCATTCCTCACTTTTATTGCTGGTTCTTCCTCTATTAACAGCCTCCTCATAAGTGATGCTATCTCTATCATCTCCGATTCCTTCATCCCTATCCGTGTGAGCTCCTGTACTCCGAGTCTAATCCCTGAAGGGTTATCAGGCTCATTATCAAACGGTAGCATGTTCTTATTGGTAATTATATACGCCTCTTCCAGCCGCTTCGCTATCCTGTCTCCGCCACCCAGATCGCGAACGTCAATAGCAATCTGATGTGACTCGGTGAATCCCTTATGTTCACACAGGACATTGAAACCCGCTTCGTATAATGCCTGAGCCAGTGCTTTCGCATTTGATTGTATCTGGGCTGCATAGGCTTCACCGAAATGTATCATCTCTTGCAGTGTCACTGCCAGACCGGCAATATGATGTAGATGATGATTGCTCACAGTTCCAGGAAAGACCGCTCTGTCTATCCTATCGCCCAGTACCTCTTTACATAATATCAATGCGCCCTGAGGTCCCGGGAAAGTCTTGTGCGTGCTGCTTGTGACAACATCTGCGCCCTCACCCAATGGGTCCTGGAATTTATTACCTGCTATGAGCCCCAATACATGTGATGCATCATAGACCAGAGTAGCATCAACCTCATCAGCCGCCGTAAGCATCTCCCGAATCGGGTGTGGAAAGAGGAATAGACTTGCCCCGAGCAATATCAGCTTCGGTTTTGTCTCTCTTATGGCTCGTTCCGTCCTGTCTATGTCTATATTCATCTCCTTCGGATCGAACGGTATTCGCTCCAGCTTTAAACCTCTCAGTCCCGGTACAGAATACGCAGAATGACTTATATGTCCACCATCAGGTACCGATAGCGCCATCATTCTATCACCAGGTGAAGCAAGAGCGAACAGAGTGGCTATATTCGCATTGACACCCGAAATAGGCTTCACGTTTACATGTTCCGCCCTGAAGAGCTCTCTTGCCCACCTTATAGCCCTCCCCTCTATCGCATCTATGTACTTGCAACCCTGGTAAAACCTGGCTCCAACCTCTCCCTCTGCATACCGGTGTGACAGATCAGAGGCAAGGAGAATCCTCACCTTCTCACTCGTTACATTCTCACTCGCTATCAGCGGTAGAGCATTCCTGTAAAGTTCCTGATGTTGCTCCACTGCCTCCATTATCTCTTCTATCTCATGCATCTGCAACCCCCCTTACTCATCGCCCCAGCAATATAGAAAGAATAGCCATCCTCACAGGTACACCATAGAAAGCCTGAAGGAAATATCTTGCGTTTTTTGTACGGTCCACTCCTGCATCTATCTCATCCACCCGGGGCAATGGATGCATAACCATCACATTCTCATTCTCTGCTATAAGCTCGGGTGTTATGCGATAGGTGCCTGCAACTTTACTGTACTCTGCAGGATCGGGAAATCTCTCCTTTTGTATCCTCGTTACATACAGGACATTTACCTCACTTATCACTTCTCCTATATCCTCGCATTCAAATATCTCAGCTCCTGACTCCTCCAGGTCGGATTTTATCTCTTCTGGTATCCTCAATGCAGACGGAGATACCAGATAGAGCTTAGCTCTGTATAAGGATAATGCATAAGTGAGCGAATGCACCGTCCTGCCATATTTCAGATCCCCTATAATAGCAATTCTGAGATTATCGAGCAGTCCTTCACGCTTGATCGTGTATAAATCGAGTAGTGTCTGTGTGGGATGCTGCCCGGCGCCGTCACCCGCGTTTATTACAGGCACAGAGGAGAAGGAAGCAGCCATTCGCGCTGCACCCTCTTGCGGATGCCTCAGCGCTATAACGTCACAATAACTGGAGACGGTCCTTATTGTATCAGCGAGGTTCTCACCTTTAGCAACAGAGCTCGCCTCTGGTGAGTACATATTTATCACCTCCCCTCCTAACCGCTTCATCGCCGCTTCGAACGATAGTCTGGTTCTCGTACTCGGCTCGTAGAACAGGTTCGCGAGTATCTTACCGGCAAATAAATCGCCCCGTGTGCCCCTCGCGTATGATTCCAGCTCCTCTGCCTTGCTCAATACAAAATCTATCTCCCGCTTTGAGAAGTCGCGTATCGAGATAACATGCGCGATGTTGAACATCCTGTTAATTTTAGGTTTTGTATAATAAGAAAGTTGGAACGAAAGTTGGAATTGGAATAGGAAAAATAAAAATAGGAAGAGAAAACCAGTTGCTTTTTCTCCCTTCCCTCAGGCTTCGCCTTCACGCCTTCGCCTTCATCGTTATTTCCATCGAGGAAACGTTCGCTTTGTCTCCTCCTTCGCCCACTATCGACTCTGTTCCTATCTTTATGTCTTTTATCTCTATGCCTGGCATGAACTTGTTCTTAACTACTTCTGCGGTATCCACGGCTCTCGAGATCGCTCTCCCCCGCGCCTTTATCACCACTTCGTCGAATCCATTGTTGAACTGCGTTACTACTGCCAGGACATAGCTCATCACGGGCTTGTTTCCGATATATATAACGTTGTCTTCTGGCATTTTTGTCTCACCTGTGTTATAAATTACTCAGGGGTATATATAAATTATATACATCAGCATCAAGGCTCCTGTTCCTGCTCCTGTTTCTGTTCAATCTCCGCACTCGCACTACTCGCACTATCACTATCACCGTCTCTCTTACCGTATTTCTCTTCTGGGTCGAATACCTTCTCTCCTACTATCTCCCCGTTTATCCTGCGGTAAAAGCAAGAGCGATATCCGGTATGGCACGCACCACCTATCTGCTTCACCTTCAGGAGTACCGAATCGCCATCACAGTCAATGAGGATCTCCTTTATCAACTGTTCATTGCCTGAGATTTCACCCTTACGCCAGAGCTTATTCCTGCTTCTGCTCCAGTAATATGCCTTCCCTGTCTCAATGGTGAGTCTCAACGCCTCTTCATTCATGTGCGCGAGCATCAACACTTCGCCCGTCTCATAATCCTGTGCTATTGCGTGTATCAGCCCATTATCCTTATCCATATCTATATCCACTTCTTCTTTCATTCTACCATTCTTCATTCTATTCTATCCATTATCTTGTATCTTGTATCTATCCTGTAACTATCCCTCCTTACCTCCCCGCCCCTTCAGCGCTTCCAGCATCTCCCGCTGCAAGGTTACCAATAAATCACCAAGTAGTCCAAATATAAGAAATTGTACTCCTGAGATAATCATCAGTGAGGTAAATACAGTTAGAGGTACGCGTGTTATCCCATTAAACCACTCATATACGACGTAGATACCGGTTATGACACCGATGAGGATGAATGTAGAGCCAATGATACCGAAGTAGAACGCGGGGTTATGTGTTCTCGCCAGCACATACAGCGTATAAGTTATCCGCATACCATCGCGAAAGAAGTTGAGTTTTGACTTACCTCTTCGCTTACGGTAGCTAATGGGGACTTCTTTCAATTTTATGCCCCTCTTTACCGACTCTACTGTCATCTCCGCTTCTATCTCAAAACCCTCCTTCCTCAGTGTCATCTTCTTCACCGCTTCCTTTGTAAACGCGCGATAGCCCGATAGGATATCCTGCAATTCAAGCCCGTAGCCGATACTGAAGATCTTGTTCAAGAACCAATTTCCCAGGCGATGGAGCACTGCAAATGCACCACCATAAGCAAATCGGTTCCCGATAACGTGTTCTGCCTCGCCCTTCTCTATCGGTTCAATCAATCGCTGCACTTCCGTGGGTAAGTATGTACCATCGCCGTCAATCATCACGATTATATCGCTGTCTATAAGTTCAAAAGCCTGCCTGACTGCTGCACCTTTGCCCTTTCCCTGCTGTATCACCACCCTTGCACCAGCCCGCTTTGCTATCTCCCGTGTTGAATCTGTGCTGTCACCATCAATAATGAGGATATTGTCAAAGCCCTGACGCTTGAATGAGCTTATCACTTCGCCTATCGTCTCCTCCTCGTTCAATGTCGGTATCAGGATGCAGACATCTTTCATTCCGTATTATTAGTCCTCTTTCTCCTCTTTACTCAGCACCCTCACACTGTCGCCCCTGACAGTAACAGGAATCGGGACCATTGCCTCGAAGAGCTCGATTGTGAGCTCCTCGTGTGCCTCATCCACCTTCTTCACCCGCGCCTTCTCACCTTTAAAGGGACCCGCTACTATCTCTATTATGCTGCCCTCCATTATCCCGGTTACAGAAGGCTTTGGTGTGAGGAAATGCTCGACCTCTTCCAGTTTCATATCGCCTTTGATCAATCCCCGGGCATGAGGGATATTCTGTATTATCTGCTCAATCACGTCAGGGAAGGCAGCTTCTATCAGTACATATCCTTTCAACTCGTCAGGTACGAGAATGGACTTTATACCATGCTCTCTCTTATCCATATCCTTTATCGCCGCTATTATAAGATTCGCAACTGCCTGTTCCTGGTTTACCGTTGTCTTCAATGCGTAAATCATCTATTAAAGCCCCTTTGGTAAGATGACCATTAATGTATAGATGGAGAATCCAATGGTGCCAATCAGTAGTATGGCGGCGCCTGCTATCTTGGAGACCTTAAAGAATTCATCTCGCTTCGGTCTCCTCGCCAGCTTCAATATCCTCAGATACTCATTTATCTTCTTTGATATCTCCTCTATCTTGATTTCCATGCTACGCTACACCACTATCTCGATACCGTATTTCTCCCTCTTTCGCTCCTTACGCGCGTATATCTGCTCGGATTTCACACCTGTTACTACAAGCAAGGTCCGCATTGTATTCTTCAACTCAGGACTGAGCTGAACGCCCCAGATTATCCGTGTCTCCGGGTTCATCATCTTATACACCTCCTGAAGCGCTCCTTCTGCCTCCTCGACCGTCATGTCGTCACCGCCAGTCACATTTATCAGTGCCGACTTGGCACCCGAGACCTCGACCTCGAGTAGGGGTGAGCTTAAGGCTTTCCTCACCGATTCTATCGCCTTATTCTGACCATCTGACTCACCAAATCCTATCATCGCCATCCCTCCGTCTTTCATTACTGTTCTCACATCAGCGAAGTCAAGGTTTACAAGTCCGGGCTTGGTTATCAACTCTGTAATCCCCTTCACTGCGCGCATCAATACTTCATCCGCGACACGGAAAGCATCATTAAGCGGTAACCGCGGAACCACCTCCAGCAGCTTGTCGTTCGGTATCACGATTAAAGTATCGGTGCTTTCACGTAACTTCTCCAGTCCAATATCAGTATTCTCCCTCCTTATGTTACCTTCCGCACTGAACGGTAGTGTGACAACACCGATAGTGAGCGCGCCGGCATCTTTTGCTGCCTGCGCCACTACGGGTGCGGAGCCCGTACCTGTGCCACCACCCAATCCGCAGGTTACGAATACCAGGTCTGCATCTTCGACGATTGCTCTAATATCCGCTTCGTTCTCCTTCGCCGCCTCTTCTCCCAATCGCGGAATACTGCCTGCACCCAACCCGTGTGTGGTCTTCCGTCCTATCAATAACTTCTTCTCCACCTTTGAATATAGCAAATGCTGGGCATCGGTGTTCAAAGCAAATAGTTCAGCGCCATAAATGCCTTCTTCCGTCATCCTCTGTATCGTATTGGTACCACTACCACCACAACCTATCACTTTGATAACCGTTCTTGACCTTTCCAGTATTGACTCAAGCTCTCTATTCTCGAGTATCTCTACACCTTCACCTTCTGTGATCACTTCGTTGCCACCAATTTGGTTCATTTTTTTCCACCTCTATTAATAAAAACCCCTCCTTTTATAGAGATAAAAATTCCCTATCTCCTATCCCTTATTCCCTATTCTCTATTCCCTTGCACATGCGGAGGAGGGGATTTGAACCCCCGAACCCCTTCGGGACAGCGACCTCAACGCTGCGCCTTTGTCCTCTTGGCGACCTCCGCATTATTCACTATTTAAAGAGAGAGACTTTAAAGAAAAAAAATTCTTACGTGCTTCCCCTTCTACAATTTTAATAACCTCCTTCAGCGGCATCTTCAACTCACTCGCTACCCGCTTCGCATCCTCGAACTCAGCGGCTATATTCAGCACTTCGCCGTCTGCGCCCCGTCCTATCTTCACCGCCACGCCCCGCTCTATACCTCTTATCTTCACTTTCATCTCTACCTTCTCGCGGCTGGCAATGTACCTCCTTCGCACCTCCATCTCCCTGACACCCAATGTGCCGGTCTCCCTCATTATCAGATAAGCCATCCGCTGTACGTCCTCAGGTGCCGTAATCACTCTAATGACATGCCCGGCGCGTCCTTTCTTCATCACTGCGGGCATGATTGTTACATCTTTCGCGCCCTCAGCCATGAGAACCTCTATCAGGTTACCCAGGAGCTCTCCCGTAACATTGTCAACATTGGTTTCGAGGACACCCACCATATCTGTTGCGAGATCCATAGCAAGCTCACCCAGGCTCGCCCGGAGGACATTGGGCACCGACAAGTCTCTCGAGCCAGCACCATATCCTGTTTCAGTAATGCGTAGGGGTGGTAGAGAGGAGACAGAGCGGTTGACAAAATGCCCCAGTATCGCCGCACCGGTGGGTGTGAGCAGTTCAGAATGGGAAAGACCACCCTGGAAGAGTAAAGGCGTTCTTCGCAGTATCTCCAGTGTTGCAGGTGCAGGTACTGGCATGAGACCATGCTCGGTCTTTACATAGCCCCGGCCCACAGATATCGGGGTACTTATCACAATATCAGGGTTGATACTTGAGAATGCGATACTGCTCCCTACGAGGTCTCCGATTGTATCCATGGCGCCGAGTTCATGGAATCTCAGGTGCTGTTTGTCCTCTCCATGCACCCTCGCCTCAGCATCTGCTATCCGCTCGAATATGCTCAAAGAATTGTTTATTATCTCACTGTCCAGTCCGCTATCCCGTATTATGCGGGCAATCTCAGGGTATGAACGCTCTTCTGCACCGCCCAAACCGCCAATAAATCGCACCTTCTTAGCCACAATCCCCCCTCTCTCCACTTCCTCTACCTCCATCCTGAGATTGAATGCCGCGATACCATCTGCTATCTCCGACTCATCCACACCCAGGTCCAGGAGACTGCCAATGACCATATCGCCGGAAGCGCCAGAGAAGGGCTCGAATATCAATGCCTTCATCTTATGTGAATATGTGTATAGATTATCGCAATACGCAATAATTGCGTATAAACCGATGCTTATATTTATACATTATATACTCATAATGAGTAAGAATGAGTGGAGAAGAGGGGGGGCATGTTAACCTGGGTGTTATGTCCAGGACGATCCGGATATTACATGTAGATGATGAACCTGCGGACCTGGAGATAACGAGAATACTTCTAAAACGAGAAGCGAAGTGGGATTTTGAGATTATAGGTGTACTCTCGGCGAAGGATGCACTTAAGAGACTGGAAACTGAGCATTTTGACGCTATCATTGCGGATTATAAAATGCCGGGCATGGATGGTATAGAATTGTTAGAAGCAGTGAGGGGGAGTGAGGGGGAGTATGCACATATACCCTTTATCCTGTTCACCGGGAAAGGGGGGCCAGAAGTAGCGAAGGAGGCACTTGAGAAAGGCGCGGATAGGTATATCACAAAGGGCGGGGATACCGCAGCGAAGCAGTGTCATGAACTGGCGAAGGCGGTGGTGGAATTGGTGCGAGGAGAGCGATAAGTTCACAGTTCACAGGAATGGTGTGAGCTTTAGCTGGTGATATTCTCCTCCTGCATTAGCAGATAATGGTGAGATGTTATAAAGAATGGTATAGGGCTTAATTCCGTAGAGATTGATCGTACCTGAAATTGGTATAAACCGGAGATGGATATCAGCCATCTCGCGTATCTCATTCTTCAACTTTGCTGATGGTCTCAAAATCCCTATCAGAAGATCGTCTTTCGTTCTCACCCATGATACTATCTCGGATAGCATCCTTCTAATCTCATCCCCTGTGTGTACATCCAGCATTGATAGCCCCAGAACATGCAATACCGGCTTATTCAGCTCTTCATAGACCTCAAAATGGTTCTCCATATATGCTTCCAGGATGCTGCTCAAGGTATCAACCTTGAATAGAGAGGGGTCTTCGCTTTCCTTCTCCGAGATGGTTGGCATGCGCAGGTTCTTAGCAAGTATATCCGCATCGAGATAATCCATGAGAAGTTGCTTTACAGAAGAGGAGTAAGAACCTTCCTCTGGCACATATATAACTCCGAGATCGTTCAGCATGAAATTGGCAATGGTATGGAAGAGGACCGGTCGGTAACTCTGACTTATGCAATCATCAGCAATCTCAAGAAGGACAAAACTGCCCTTGGGATAGCCTCCTATTATCATGTCCAAATCTTTTATCCCTGTGGAATAGCTATTTTTATCATTTCTTTTTATTAACCTGTGCCTGCCACTGCCCAGCTCGGTGGCAGGGGTAGCGAAGCGAGTGAATCTCCCGGCTTCGAGAGTAAATGGATAGCTGGTATGAGGTACCAGAAAACCTCTCAGCTTGTCTATAAATAATCTCCTCACGCTTCTTCCCTCTATCTCCTCCTTATCCAATCTCACAATGCCGTCAACGAGATAATCCAGTTTCCTCTCACCGGAATATTCAGTGATGAGGAGAAGCCGGGTTTTTGTCTTTCGTGCGATGTCAAGCATGGAGTTCTCCAGCTTCTCTATGCTCATCTGGTTCTCCCGCCCTATCTGAAAGGAAACAGCATCCCAGCTGTCTATTATCAGAATAGTAACATCCTCCTCAGCCACGAGACTGTAAACAGACCTTAAAAAGCTCATGGTATCTTCATAGAGCACCTGGAACTCCGCTTCCGAGAATTCTGACTGAGTGGCATCAATGATGTTCCTGGGTGGTACGCGGCTCTCTAAGCCCGGGAACTGCCTGTATAGCACCGCGGGGTCTATTCTGGTGGAGATGTAGACCCCCTTTGTATCTTCCCGGCACAATCGTTCGAGTAGAGTAATAGCATAGGTGGTCTTGCCTGTACCCGGTGCACCTTTGAGCAGGATTGTATAACTCTCCATTGATTTCAATGCATTTTCTACTTCATCCATTTATGTTATAACCTCCTTACCTTACCCCTTTTTATTATTGATGATGGAAATGGAAAGGAATCAGACTTTATAGCCCATCCTTCTGTATGTCTCCTTGGACCTCTTCTCTATTATCTCCTCTATGCTCTTACTCTCCTTTATACTCTTCACCGAACTGATGAAGTCGAATAGTGCCTTTGCATATGGGCTGTTCTCATTAGCTTTGATCACCATGGACTTACCTATGTCTATCTCTCTCAATATACCGGCGTCCACAAGGTCGGTTATAACCTTCCTGACGGTGACATGACTCACATTGAGAGTATTAGCGAGTCCGGTGATGTTATTGAAGTAGCCATTGTTATTGTAAAAGAGGAGGATGACCTTGAGGTGGATGCTGTTTTTACCGAATATCTTCTTTAGTATGTCCATCTTTGATTTATTTTTCGTATATGCCTATATATTTGTTTCCCTAATATAAAAAAATATTTCAAATTTGGAAATAAAAGTTTCAAATATTACAAAATAATTTTAATTACTATATATTGATTTCTGACAGTATGAACGAATCTGGCATTTGAGCTGTACTATTGTACTATGATACCATGACCAATAAATTAGTGGATCAAATTAAACATATTAAATTGATAAAGATATGGAGCCAATAAGACATGTATTGATTGCTCTTCTTCTATTGCTCCTCGTTGTTATAGCGGGCACAGCAGGTTTCATGTATCTGGAAGGGCTCTCTCTTTTCGATTCCTTATATATGACCGTTGTTACCATTACCACCGTTGGATACGGGGATATAACACCAGGAACTTTCTATGGGCGCATATTCACCACGGGCTTGATTGCTTCGGGTGTTGGTATAACCTTATATGTGCTGGCAGAGATGATGGGATTGATAGTGGAGGGCAGATTGAGTGAAGCTTTTGGCATTGTCAAGGTGAAGAGGAGCGTGGCGAAGATGAAGAACCACATGATTATCTGCGGTGGTGGGCGTACAGGGAGTGTAGTAGCGGAAGAATTCAAAGCAGAGGGGATAGAGTTCGCGGTGATTGAGCATGACCCGGAAGTGGTGAAAGAGTTGAAGAAGCGGGGGATACCGGTGGTGGAGGGTGATGCGACACGTGATGATGTGCTGATAGAAGCGGGTGTGGAACGCGCTTCCGGGCTGGTCTCCACACTGCCTTCGGATTGCAGTAACCTGTTGCTATGCATAACAGCGAAGGGCATCAACAAAGAGCTGGATATAGTAACGAGAGCGAGTTCAGAGGAAGCTGCCAAGCGGTTATACAGCATAGGAGTGAAGAAGGCGTTGATAGTGGAGGCGATAGGAGGCAGGAGATTGGCGAAGAGCCTGATAAAGCCCGCAGTTGTTGATTTCCTGGAATTCGCATCCAAGACCGGGGAGACATCCTTAGAGACCCTAAAGGTAGAGCCCGGTGCGAAGATAGCGAACAAGAAGGTGAAGGAATTGGGGATAAAGAAGAAGATAGGTGCGATAATAATCGCAATCATAAGGGGTGAGAAGGTGATATCCAATATAGGACCGGAGGATGAGATTCTGGAAGGTGATACGGTGGTAGTGGTAGGGAAGAGGGAATCACTGCACAAACTCGAAGATATGGATTTCTTTTAATAATCACATAATCACCTCTGAGAAGGCAAAGGACTAACGCCCGATTTAAGTAGTGCGAGGTGCTCCATAGCAGCATTGATTGCTGTCGCTCTCTTATCGCCGACGCCTATACAGGATGCTATTGGCTGTCCTGACCTGATAACCGTGCCTCTCGCGGGAATATCGGCGATACCACCGATACTGATACCGCCGTCAAAGTCTCTCTTTACAACCATATCACGTTCGGCATAAAGAATGAGCTTAACTGCATACCTGTGCGTGGTGATTCGCTCTGGTAGTATGCCCTCTCTGACCGCTTTTATGGCGCCATCAACGAGATTCAGCCCGGTAGAGAGTTCTACGGTGTCGAGACTGCCCTGAAAGCGCGGATTAACCTCTATCAGGAATGGCTGGGAGTCATCAGCGGAGATGACGAAATCGAACCCGTTGGAGCCTTTCAATCCGAATTTGAGCGTCAGGAACTCGGCAATCTCGCACATCTGCTCTGCCAATCGTGATACAGGATGAAATGGGGTGATGTTACCGCAATAGGAGAATGAGCCAGGTGCGTGTAGCGAGTCCAGACCGATTAACTGCTCATTTACTGCTACGGATACAACCTCCTTCCCCGTTGATAGTGTAGAGACCGAGGCATGCCTGCCCCTGATATATTCCTGACATATAAAATCACGATTTGCAAATCGAGTTAGTTCCTTATCATTCCAGCAGAGTTTGTTCATGGTACCGCCACCGCCATAAGTCGGCTTCACCACCACCGGGTATCGCAGTTTTAGTTTCAGTCTCCCTTCTTTTTCTTTCAGCTCCTCAATGGCGCGTATGCAAGTGCACGTGTGGGGATGAGGAACGTTTAAGTCATCGAGCTGGGTAGCCAGCCAGGCTTTATTCGATACCCTCTTAACCGTATCAATGGGATTACCCCATATCTTCGCCATGTTGCGTTTCTCGAATAAAAAGTTGGCATTCTCCATGCCTGAGCCGAGGATAATGCCGTCCATAGCGCCAATCTCGTGTGAGAGATTTGAGAGTGGTTCTAAAGGTATGTAGCGCTTAGCACATCGCCTTGTATCCACATCACCGAACGCATCGGCGGCATACATCTCGTAGCCCGCACGGGAACCGGAGCAAACGATATGCCTGACCGAATATCCCACCGCCAGTATCTTATCTCTATTCCTATTCTCAGCCATCATTAAATCGTATTTTAATTGATTTATGCTATTCTATATTTTGATTCATAGAAATGTCCGGGAGGATCTGGCTGAAGGAGATCATACTGGAGAATTTTATGTCGTATGAATATGCGAGGATACCCCTCAAGCCCGGACTGAATTTGATCTCTGGACCCAATGGCGCGGGTAAATCCTCCATATTACTGGCGATTTCAGTAGCTCTGGGGCAGATATATACAGAAAGAAGCAGACGATTGCGGGATCTGATAAGACGTGGCGAGGATATAGCGCGAATAACGCTCGTCTTTGATAACAGTCTCGGGGATGGAGATGGGAAGAGACCGATCAGCTTCTCGGACAGTGATACCTTCATGCTCTCGCGATACCTGCGCAGGGATGGGAATTACTGGTGGGAAGCGGACTATAAACGAGTGAGCTACGAAGAGGTCAGCCGATTATTCAAAGAGTTCGGGCTCGACCCGAACAATATGCTGATAATAATGCATCAGAATACGATGGAGCAATTCAGCCTGACAACGCCGCAGGAGAAGTTGAAGCTTTTAGAGGATGCTGTTGGCTTCAGTGCGTATAGGGAGAGGGTGATAGAGGCGAAGAAGCGGCTGGAAAGTATCATCAGCGAGGATGAGTCCATCTCAACGCTGTTAGGGAAAGCGGAAGAGAGCCTGGGCTACTGGAAGGAGATGCATGATAAGTATTTAAAGCGTAAGGAGCTATCGGCGAGGGTGGAATGGCTGAAGCGGGAAGCGATATGGGCGCGGATATTAAAACAGGAGTCGGCATTGAAGGCGCTTCAAGAGCGACTGAAGATGAAGGAATCTGCGCTCGACGCGAATCGTAAGGAGACGGAGCGTACGGAAGAGGGCATAAAGAAGTGGCGTGATAAGCTCGATGCGTGGAAGACGAGCACGAAGGAGGCATTTTACGAACTCCTGCACCTTGAGAAGGAAGCTACGAGCATTGAGGACCTGATTACACATCTGCAGGAGATAGAGGTGATATTTGGTGAGTTAGGCAGGCATGAGGAAGTGGAGCAGCAGCGGATGCGGGAGAAAGAGGCGGAACGCAGATTGGAGCAGTTAAAAGAAGAGATAATAAGAGCGCAGAGCGAACTCGGTGCACTCGAGCGGAGAATGGAGTTGAATATCGAGACATATATCAGCTATTGTGTAAAGGCAGAGGTTCTGAAGATCAAACGAGAGATGCTGGAGGGTGAGATAAAAGAGATTAAAGGCGAGATTGAGAAGGTGAATCGGAAATTACTTGATATGGCACCGTTACGGAGGAAAGCGGGTGAGAGGATAGAGACGGAGCGTAAGCAGAGCGAGATAGAGCATGAGATCGAACTGATAACAACGAAGATAGAGGCTCTGGGTAAGATACCGGATGAGACGGAAGAGATATACACATCTTATGGTAAATTGTATGAGGAATTGAAGGCGAAGGCGGAGATATTGAAAGCGAACAAGCGTGAGAGCCTGAAGGAGCTGGATTCGAGGACACGTGTCTGGCGAGAAGCGGTGTCCGGGCTACTTGACTCCGTGAATCGCTCATTTCAGGAGATCATGTCATGTATAGGTGCGACGGGTATAGCGCGACTGGTGAATGCAGATGATATAGAGAATGCGGGACTGGAGCTCTATGTAGGCTTTCGGGGCTCACAGCCCGTCCTGTTTGATTACTACACGCAGAGTGGAGGGGAGAAGACCACCTCGATAATGGCTTTTCTGCTCGCTATACAGCAACTGATACGGTCACCTTTCAGGGCGGTGGACGAGTTCGATATACACATGGACCCGAGGAATCGTGAAGCGATATATAAGAGGATGGTCACATCAATGAAGGATGCAGAATGCCTGTTGATAACTCCGAGCCAGCTTACGGTGAGCGATCCGAATGTGCACATAATAGTGGTGCAGAAGGCGCATGGCAGATCGGAGATAAGGGAAGTGAAGTGAGCTAAGGCAAGGTAAATAAGCTACTAAGCTACATCCTGCCTACCTGTTCCCGCTGGCTCAGGCTCTGGCTATGGATATAGACCTCAGGAGCTGCTCGAAGGTGCTCCTCTTCGCTACTATATCCACCTTTGTGCCTGATTCTGCTATCGTTTCTGCGGTCAAATCGCCAATAGCGGCAATCTTTGCACTTCTCAACAGTGCGGATACGTCCTCACGCATATTGAACTTCGATGCGAGTTCAAGGAACATCTTGAAGGTCAATGAGCTTGTGAAGATGATATAATCAGGCTGATAATTGATGAGCTCAACGAGCAGTTTCCTTTCTGATTCGGAAGCTCTTATCTGCGGTTCATAGACCGCTATATCTGTTACATGCGCGCCGTTAGCCCGAAGGAACTCAATGATGTGTTTATTGCCTGCGGCGCTACGCAGGAATATAATTTTAGCACCCGCTTCTGCATGCGCTGCCAGTAGCTTCATAAGACCCTTTGTGCTGTATTCCTCAGGCATTAAAGAGACATGAACACCATATCTGTGGAGTTCGTCGCGTGTTACCGGACCGATGGCGCATACCTCAACGCTGGCGAGTTTTTCGCTCAGGTTGAATTTCCCGTGTTCCGCAATGCTGAACGATTTTCGCACACCATTCAGGCTGGTGAAGACCACGATGTCTACAGAATCGTCAAAGGCGCTCCTCAATTCCTCCAGCGACTCTCTACGCTCAACCAATTGAAATACCGGGAAGCCGAAGAAATCGAAGTTGTACTTCGCTGCTTCATCCTTTGAGCGCGCAATGAGATTCTCAGGTCGAAAAGCGGCTATTTTTAGCGCAGTCATCTTATATCTTATTTTACAATAATTTGTAAAGAGTTATAGTTATAATTATATCCTAACCTTACTTACAAACTTTT
>Ga0190306_1000128_pt1 | contig 29713 bp, 27 predicted proteins | sample 48700734_MG_FD_161657 | JGI IMG/M metagenome (GOLD analysis project Ga0190306, IMG submission 161657) | Hydrothermal vent sediment bacterial communities from Southern Trench, Guaymas Basin, Mexico - 4870-07-3-4_MG | ecosystem: Environmental > Aquatic > Marine > Hydrothermal vents > Sediment ... | reverse complement strand
AAACAATTATTAATGTGGAGGTCTCTACCTCTAGATGAGAGAAGAAAGTACATAAGAAAATCTAAGGAATTTCTTCAAAAATACTTTAAATTATAAAAATAACTATAAGTTAAATACCATAAAATATTTAAAAAATAAGGCAATTATATTCAAAATATAATCTAAGGTCTTAATCTAAAGGAAGTAAGAGGGTTATATGTATGGGCATTAATGATGTGAATGAGGTAGAGCTTAAAGAAGGATTTACTGGAAAAGTTGTACTAGCGATTCTTTTCAGTTCATTTTTAATGACTCCTGCATTCAGCTGGGTTGCATTATCTACGGGAGTAGGTGTAGGTGGAATTGCAGCTGCATATGTTACACTAGTCATATTTGGTGAGCTCGCCCGAATCCTAAGATCCCCACTCAGCGAAAACGAGTTGGCGACAATAAGATGGGGGGCGAGTTTAGCTGTAGGTGGCGCTGGAGGGGTAGCATGGAGAGTGTTTATGAGAAAATCGGCAATAACTAGGCAATTTGGAATCGCTGATAAGATACCTACATGGTGGGTTCCACCAGCAAATTCTCCTTCAATAGTTCAGCGAACAATATTTCATCCGGATTGGTTAATTCCATTAACAATAGGATATTTTGGTCTTCCCTTTACATTGTTAGCAACAATATCTTTAAGTTTCTTTATAAGACAGCTATATATTGAAGTAGAGAAACTACCTTTTCCTACCGGGGCTATGGCTGCAGAATTAGCTAAAAGTTTAGCTAAGGGAGCAGATCCTAAAAAATATGAGATCTTTGCATTAACTCTATTCTTCACATTCTTACTTATAGGTCTCCCCTACTATGTATTACCATCGATATTTATGATTATTAGAGGTGCAGAGAGACCTGTTCAACTGATTCCAACAATAATAGACTTTACCAGATTTTTAGACTATAGCCCACTATATGGAGCGACATATGGAATAACACTTGATATTCTTGCAATTAGTATAGGAATGATTATTCCAACTAATGTTATTTATGGAGCCTTTATAGGTAGCATAGTGGCATATATAATTGGTAATCACTATATTGTTTCTACTGGATTGATAAAGTGGAAGCCTGGAACACCAATCATAGGGCCTGGATTGACAGGGCTATGGCAAGAACCTATGCTTAAATATTGGATGAGCCTAAGTATAGGTTTCCTACTAGCCGGAGTTTTTATACCCTTCTTTAAGAGTATAAAATCAGTTGTATCGGCTATAAAAAATTTCTTTAGTATGAGCGTGGTTGAAGAGAAAAGGCTCGGGGTGTGGTCTGGAAGAAAGTCTTTTATCCTATTTATGCTTAGCGGTTTAATGTTATCGATTTTGGCGATAGCCTTAGACATATTATATAATCCAAATGACACCTTTCCTTTCTGGTTAGTACCCGTTATAATAATAGGGATAAGTTTTATTAATTCTCTTAGCATTGGAAGGTCTGCAGGCTTAATGGGTTCTTCAATAGAAATACCTTATGCACGAGAGATATTAATGATAACATTCTATAATGGTGTTGACGCCTGGTTTAATCCATTCTTAACTACTATTGATGGTGGGACAATACTTATAGGATATAAAGCTGCGGAATTAACGAATACAAGAGCTATGAGTGTTGTAAAGGCTCAGGTAGTTGATTCGGTGGTTTCAGGGCTGGTTGGTCTCCTCTTTAGTTATCTTTTCTGGAATATATATGATGTACCATCTAGAATTCTCCCAGCTCCAGCATGGTATCCGGCGGCAGCTCTTCAATGTTTCTTTATAACTAGGCAGTTCACATTTATAAATCCGCAGCTTCTAGTCTTAGGCCTTATTATAGGAAGTATTATAGAAATATATCCACCATTAGCAGCACTTCTATCTAGTATAGGGTTATCCTCCGGATTCAATAGTATTCCCAGCGCTACTTCAGCGTTATTTTTAGGATGGTTGGTTAAAAAATTAATTATAAAGAGAAAGGGTGTTGAATGGACACAAAATTATCTTATGAGCATGGTGGCTGGAATATGGGCAGGAGGGAGCTTAGCCATAGCTCTAGGTACTGGGTTGACATTCGCGTATCAAGCAATCCAACCCGGACTAATATAAACATATGTGAGGAAAGTGAGAATAAATAATCGAAAGTTATTCCTATATATTTTGATAATTTATCTTTTTACATTATTCTTAAATACAAATATCAATGGAAACAATGTAAATGATCTTATTCTTCTAGCTCGGAGTAGGAGGGAATATTTAACATTTATCCCTTTATCTATAAAGGAAAAATTTTATCCAATACTTTTGATAGATGATGAAATTAAGAATTATCTTGTAAATAAGGTGCAGGAACTATATTATGGAAAGACGCTTATTTCACATGACACAGATATTTATAATTTTTCGACAAATCTAGCGGCAAATTTTTGGAGACGATGTGAAAATATTTTCTTGGTAAGTGATGATGAAGAGGCATTATATTTGTCATTGCTTGCATCAAAATATAAAGCGCCTCTAATATGGTTCAGGGAAGAAGAACAGTTTAAATTGATATTAAAAAATGTTATTAGAAATTTATCTGTAAGGAGAATCTTTTTCTTCGAGTCACATAAGATATTTTTTTCTTTCTTAAATAATGTATCCAAAAATGTAATTAAAGACTATGGAGAAGCCTTAAATCTATACAATGAGGATAAAAATACTAGTTTACTAGTAATTACACATAAAAATGACACGTATAATATTATTGCCATAGAATACGCGGTAGCTAAGAACGCATATCTAAAAATACTAGGTTCACTTAAAGAGCTCGACAAAATTTTAGACGTTCTTTATCCTAAATATACTATCTATATAGCATCTTTTAAATACTTAAAGGGTAATTTATCTCGCGGCAATAATATAAATTTGCTCTATTCGTATTTTATTAAGAAATATGATGGTAGAAATATTGGATCTCGCATAGGAATTATAAGTGGAGCGAATTTAAAGATAGCATCATTATTTGCGACCAGGAATCTTCTATACAAATTTAAGAGAGTAAGAAAAATGGCACTAATATATATGATGGACAGCGAAAATCTTGCCCAAAAAATAGGAAGAATCATTAAAAGAAGCGGTGGAATAGCTCTATTATATGATGTCGAAAAAGAAGGTAATATATTAGATGTATTTAAGGATCCTGGAGAACTAGTTTTCATCAACCTACATGGAGCTCCATGGGGTATGGCTCCAACATCTACAGGCCCTCTCCTCCTTACACCATATAACATACCAACCATACCTCCAACAATTATAGTAACACTTTCGTGTGAAACAGCCAGTTTTGAGAAATTGACTTCTCCTTTTCAAAGCATAGTTTTATCCTTTCTTTTCAAAGGGGCTATAGCCTATATAGGTGCGATGTCATTAGAATATACTTCTGGACTAGAGCTAAGTACAGCCCATCCCGAGCTTGTTATCTCAATGATATTAAATGGTGAATCCCTAGGAGAGATTGTGAGAGTTCTAAATAATATTCATATTAGAGAAAGAAATAAAGAGGCCCCGGAATATGCGGCGTACACTGTTCTATTCGGAGATCCAGAACTCCATTTAACGCTGTCACAACTAAAAGATAAATATATTGTTAACCGAGAGGACAATACTATAAAAATATTGTTTACGAATGTATCGTCTTTAGCATATGGCAGAATTGTTATAAACACTAGTTTTGAAAAGATTAAGGGGTTTGACTTAAGAGAACCCAATACAAATATATGGTGGTATGCGGAAGAGATTCAAAAAGATAGGACACAAATATTTTTCTTTATAACTAGACCATTTTCTTCTGTAATTGGTGATTATAAGCCAGGAGACACTGTTAAGATGAAAATAATGTTTAAACGAAATATAGAGCTAATAATAGTAATTTTAATAATTATAGTAATAATAGTTACAATATTACTGTTAAAAAAATGGTCAAGAATAAAATAGGAGTAAACAATATAATTCTAAGCGTTTAAGATGGCAAAGTATATTATTGAAGAGATAAATATATATCTCATCTAAAATGGTGATAATTATGTCTGAGGTAAAAGTTTGGAGGTCAAGAATAACGCCTTCAGCAAGAGGAGCTATTTTTAGAGCAAAAAGATGGTTTTATGCAACATACTATGCAAAGAAAGATGATTCAGTTAGGGAAGAGTCTAGGCAGAATTGGGCACAATTAGCTAGAAAATTGGTTGAAGAAACTAATAGTAGAGGAGTCTCAGACAAGGCTTCAAGACTAATAATATATTATTCAGATGAAAATGGAGTATTTAAACCAATTAGAGCTGAAATAGAAATATATGAATTAAAACATATAGATACAATTAAAATCAGCGCTTAACCTTTTTCTCAAATAAAAATCTAACACCATATATTACGATAAGAGTAAATATGACTGCTGCTAAACTCTGATTATATAGAATAAATAAATCCGTAGATACTTTGACGTACCTAAATATGTATCCAGTAATATAGTAAACTAATATACATGCTATCAGCAATAAAAAGATTATAAGAGCACCTAAAACAGCATCTCTATACTCCTCACGAGTAAGTTTATCTTTCTTTTCTCTTTTACTCATATTTCCTCCCTCTTAGAGTACTTTCTTTTCTCTTCAAAATAAAGATAATTTTAATGTATGCGGCCGCCGGGATTTGAACCCGGGTCATCGGCGTGGAAGGCCGGCGTCCTAGTCCAAGCTAGACTACGGCCGCTAATCACTAATAATAAGGTATCAACATTTTAATATATTTTCTGCTTTTCTAAAGATAATTATTTTCCTTTGAAGCCCCGGGCGGGATTTGAACCCGCGACCAGCGGCTTTCTTGGTAAATACTTACAAGGCCGTCGCTCTACCGCTGAGCTACCGGGGCTATCTAATTATATGTTAGAACTCTTTCTTATTTTTTTCTATTGTTACGAGACCGTCCAAAATGTTTAGTAGGATTTGCTTATATTAATTTCGCTCTTATTTCTAAGCTATATGTTACATCACATCTATTAGCCAATAACATGAAGATGGTGAGGCCTCAGCTCTATTACTTGGTTGTCTACAAGTGTTAGCTTAAGCTTAACTGGCTGCATATTTATAAAGAAAAGCTACTATAAATGTGTACTTTAGAAACAAGAGCGCAATTTTATGTCTCTAAATTTTGAGAGAAGGTGAATTCCAAGAGAAATAGTTGAATATGCTATATATTCTTGGGGCTAACTCTTGGAAGTATTTGAAATACTTAGGGATAGGTGTTGGGGTGAGAATAACTATTTTTATCATCTATTTTATATATAAAGATAATACTAGAGTTTTGAAGGGAAATATGAATGAAAATGCTTTCCAATGTAGCTTTATCGCTAATCTTCATCTTAGTTATCATATGCATAGATAAGATTAGTGGTGAAATAAATATACATTATAAAGAGAACATATTTTTAAATGATGGGCGCGTCTCATTTATTAATGTTACATTTATTCTCAAAGATTTCTATAATAATTCTCTAAGAGAGCCAGGTGTTGTAGCCAGAGTATTGATAGCGAGTCTTGACGGAGTAGTTAATAGAACAGCGTTTTCTTCAAATGGAATAGTATCTTTTCTAAACATATATTCTAATACATATTTCATAAAAGTTTTTTGGAAAAATGTTATTGTGTTTAATGAAACTCGAGTTTTAGATAAAAATGAGACAGTTTTTTTAAAATGTAATGTAGGTAAAATCAGATTAAATATAAAGGATAAAAATGGCTTAACAGATATCTCTAATGCGAGAGTTAGCATAAGTGGAGTAATCGAAGAAGAGAAAATTACAGATGAATTCGGACATATAGATACTTTTCTACCATTTGGTAAATATCGGATATCAAATATCAGCTATACTTTAATATCTCTGGATAGTTCCAAGCAAATCCTAATAGATATAACTCCACCACATCCCTTCACTTTCAATATACCTAATCAAACTTCTTTAACTATAAATACAGAAGTCTATTCACTTACTATATTCTTAAGAGACTTCGAAAACAACGTTTTTAATAAAGCTAATACAGTTATAAAAATACTATATAGAGGAAAATATGAAATATTTAGAGATGTTCCAGATATTAATGGTTCTATCTCTGTAGATTCTTTACCTAAAACTGTTTATGAAATAATAGTTGAATGGGAAAATTGTACTATTTTTACCCAAAATATTTATTTAAATAAAACTAGGGATCTCTTACTTAAACTACCATTTTTTAAAGAAATTTACATAGAGTTTCTAGATCCCCAAATGAGGCCCATAAAGGGGTTAAATATAACGATTTCTACTCCATTAAATAAAACATTCAGCGAAATAACTGATATTTCAGGCAACATTGTTTTAAAGGATACGATTATAGGTAAATATATATGTATATTTAAGTGGATGAATAGAACAATTACTATTAAATTTTATATAAATACAAAATATACAGTTATAAAATTGCAGTTCTATACCTTATTAATAAAGTTAATGCGTGAAAGAGGTAAAATTCCCGATAACGTTAATATATCCATTTATCGCGGAGAAAGGATAATAGCATCAAAGCTTTTAATAGGAAACAATTCTGTAGTTTTTACACATTTACTGGAGGATACATATATAATTAAAGGATACTGGCATAACGTAGAAATATTCTCTACAACAGTTTTAATTAAGGGTGATGAAAATATAACAATTTCACCCGGCATATATACTCTTTTACTTAATTTTTCAAATAAATATATGGATGAAGTTTCTAGGATAACATTGATTCTATATATGCCTAATAATACTGTTAGTAGTTTCTTTTTAAATAATTCAAATACGATTGTATTTGAATGTCTTCCTAGAGGAGTGTATACATTAAAAATATATTGGTATAATACTGATATACCGATTGGTGAAGAGACAGTAATATTAGATAGGGATATCAGCAAAAATATAGTTCTAGATTTAGATAAAATCGAAATATATATTAAAGGATTTATGGGTAATTTAGGGAAGTCTAAAGTCAATTTATATATTATCCTACCTAATAACACTAGGATTTTTATAGGGGGATTTTACACAGATAGTAATGGATACTTGAAGATAGCCAATGTACCGGTATTATCTGATGCAAAATATATAGCAGATATTTTATTTGATAATTATATCTATACAAACTATTATCTCACATGTGGAAAATTGAATATCATTACACTGAATATAATAAATATATACGGAATATCTATCACTATACTTCAATTTATATTGATAATAACTATTATTCCAGCAATTACAATTATTTCTTATTTCTACTATAGAAAGTATAGGATGAAAAAGTTAGTGGAGGAGATAATTTCAGAACCTGAGATAGAAGAGGAGGAGGAAGAATATTTTGAAGAGGAAGAAAGTTTTATAGATAAAATTAAAAAATTGTTTAAGAAAGAAAAATGATGAAAAATGTTTTTAGGGTTTCATGGAACCTGCCTCTAATCGGCCATATAGCATTTGGATTAATAGATAGGGGTACAAATTTAATTCAGGTTCGACCATTTACTGGATGTCCGCTCTCATGTATATTTTGTTCAGTAGATGCTGGGCCTTTTTCTAGAAATAGAGTTACGGAATATATAGTGGACCATAAATATATATTATATTGGTTTAAAAAAATAGCTAGATATAAAAACGTAAATAGGCTACAAGCATATATAGATGGGGTAGGAGACCCCGCCGGCTACCCCAGTCTAATCGAATTGATTAGAGGTTTAAACAAAGTTCCATATGTATCCTATACGATACTGGAGAGTCGCGGAGTTTTTTTAAATAAAAAACTTATTGATGGATTAAATGAGGCGGGCTTAGAGAGAATTAATTTGTCTATTGATACATTAGATGAAGGTAAGGCTAGATTTTTAACAAATACTCCATGGTATAATGTAAATAAGATTATTGAATTAGCTAAATATATTGTTGAAAATACTTCTATAGATTTACTTATAGCTCCTATCTGGATACCAGGTATAAATGATAAAGATATTTTTGAAATAATTGATTTTGCGTTAAATATAGGTGCGGGAAAGCGATGTCCACCTCTAGGGATTCAGAAATACGAGGTTCATAAATATGGGAGAAAGATTAAAAATATTAGGCCCCTTTCTTGGAAAAATTTTTATAAAAAATTGGAGGAATGGGAGAAAATTTATGGTATAAAACTTATTTTAAAGCCGGAGGACCTAGGAATATTTAAGACAAGATCTTTACCTAAAAAATTTAAAATAGGGGAAAGATCTTTTCTAAAAATAGTTGGACCTGGATGGCTAAAAAATGAGTGGTTAGCCATGGGAAGAGAGAGAGTTATAACAATATTTAGTAGAAGACGTAGAACAATTCCTATAAATAGTATGGTTTTGGCTGAAATAATAGAGAATAAACATAACATATATCTGGCAAAAATCTTAAAATAGATAATGAGCATAATTATTATCTGGGAATGAAGATGAATGGAAGAAGGGGGGCTAAAGGATTCCAGGTTTCAAGCTTACCTTATATGTCTAAAGTCTATATTAATGGACAAGTATTGATACCGGCACAGCTGGTACGCAGCTTAGGCATAACAAGACTTGAAAGAGCATCGATACATCTGCAATATAGGGGGAAAAATATATTTCTGGAAAATATTAAGCTTTTAAGAACTAGAAATACAGATTCGAGACAATTTACTATACCTAAAAATATTCGAGAGAAATATAATATAAGATCTGGTGAAAAAATAAAAATAATTAATATTAGTAAATAGTTAGCATTAGGGATGATGATAGTTCAAAGCGCAGACGATGAAGACACCACTACACTCTGACTAGGTACCTTTTCTCCATGAGAACATGTATTCCCTCTGTTCTCTACTAAGTCTATCTATACTTATTCCCATGCTCTCTAATTTCATTCTAGCTATTTCTCTATCTATTTTCATTGGTAATGTATATACTTTTGGAGTCAATTTTCCTCTATTTTCGATCAAATACTTTAGTGCTAAAACCTGATTGGAGAAACTCATATCCATTACTTCACTTGGATGTCCCTCTCCTATAGCTAGATTAACTAGTCTTCCTTCAGCTAAGAGATAAATCTTCCTTCCATTTTTCAGAATATATTCTTCTACATTTTCTCTGATCTTCCTTCTAGCTATAGATATTTCTTTTAATTCACCTAAATTTATTTCTACATTAAAGTGACCTGCATTTGCAAGTATAGCTCCGTTTTTCATATTTAAAAAATGTTTTTTCCCAATCACATTTATATCTCCAGTAGCAGTAATGAATATATCACCTATCTTAGAAGCTTTTTTCATAGTCATTACCCTATATCCATCAAATACTGCCTCTAAAGCTCTTATAGGATCTACTTCAGTTATAATTACATTTGCACCCAATCCCTTAGCTCTTAAGGCTATACCTCTTCCAACCCAACCATATCCAGCCACAACTACATTTTTTCCCGCAAACATTATGTTTGTAGCCCTAATTATACCATCTAATGCACTTTGACCAGTTCCATATCTATTATCAAATAAATATTTTGTATGAGAATCATTTACTGCAATTATGGGATATAAGAGTTTCTTTTCTTCTACTAAGGATCTTATTCTGATTACGCCAGTTGTTGTTTCTTCAGTTCCGCCTATGATTTTAGCAAAGAGATCCTTATTAAAAGATTTAGAAGGAAATTTTTTCATTAAATCTTTTATCTCCATTATATTTCCATAATAAATATTATGTATAGTAGAAGTTAAATCAGCGCCATCATCCATCGTTAAACTTGGATTAAAGGCTATTGCTCTTAGAATAGCCATATAATATTCATTTCTAGTCATACCCCTCCATGCAAATATATTTATATCCATGTCTGCCAACGCGGCTGCAACATCGTCCTGCGTAGATAAAGGATTTGATGGAACTAGACATACATTGGCACCAAGAGCTTTAAGAGTTTTTACTAACACTGCGGTTTCCTTTGTAACATGAAGAGATGCACTAATTCTATATCCATTTAAAAACTTTTTAGAAGAGAATTTTTCTCTTATTCTAACCAAGACTGGCATATGATTTTCTGCCCATTCTATCTTTCTTTTACCTTTCTCATTTAATTCTTTATTTTTAACTAAATATTTTCTATTTAGATTAACAATTTCATCCATAAAAATCACTAAGTTATAATAAAGCAGTCTTTAAGGCGTCCTTACAACTACATTTCCTTTCTTTAGGTATATTGGGTATAACTTCATATAAAAGTTTCTTAGCTTTTTCAGTATTTTCTTTCATAACTCTAACAACTTCCTCTGCAGTTACCGGTCTTTCTGCCCATACATCATAATCAGTTATCGTTGCAATGACGGCATAACATATTTCCGCCTCTCGTGCTAAATTTACTTCTGGTACTAATGTCATACCTATAATGTCGCAGTTCCATTGCCTCCATAGCCTAGATTCAGCTTTAGTCGAAAATCTAGGGCCTTCAATACATATGTATACTCCTTCTCTATGCATTTTCACTCCAATTTTATTAGCTGTAGATATAATTGTTTTCCTGAGCTCTGGACAAAACGGATCAGCCATGGATACATGTGCAACCATTCTACCTTCATAAAAACTATATTTTCTCTGCTTCGTCATGTCGATAAACTGATCCGGACATACAAAATCCCCTGGTCTATAGTCCTTTCTTAAACTACCGACAGCCGATACTGAAATTATTCTTTTAACTCCTATTTTCTTTAATGCCCATATATTTGCTCTATAATTAATTTTATGAGGAGGTATACTATGTTTAGGACCGTGTCTAGCAAGAAATGCTATAGATCTACCCCTCATTTCACCTATTCTAATGAAGTCTGAGGTAGGACCAAATGGTGTATATATTTTTACTTCTTCTATTCTTCCTTCAAAAAATGATGGTTCATATAACCCAGACCCACCAATAATTCCTATTTCAGCCCCTTTTTCCATAAAATCACCTTATTAAATATTTCTAGAAAATATTTTTAATTTTTCCCAATAATATTTTAAAGATAGTATGCGTCTATATTATACTCCCTTTTCAAGTACTTTGCAAAAATTTTTGAGAAACCGTAAACAGCATATATTTCTTCAGCACCATTTTCATTTACGTATTTAATTAGATGATTGAAATCTGAGTGACTTGAAAGTGGATATCCATTTTTCCATTTAACAGCCCAGCCAGTACATATAAGTCTATTTAGATCAGTATGTTTAAAAACTATATTGAGCGGTTTAATTACTATACCATTTTTGCTTATATCTTTGTTTAAAGGTGTATAAAAGCCAAGTGGTTCGTAGTTCTCCTCGTGTATCTTATTAAACACATATATTTTTTTATGAACGAATATGTCTCTACGTATCTTTGAATATGAGAATAAGGCTGTAAGCTCCTGAGATGTTCCGAGTGTTCTTCCACCAATAATTAGATATCCGGTTTCCTCCAATTTTTTCTTGGCTTCTTCAAGTATATTCCTATATATTTCAGTTCTACTAGGAAATATATAGGATGGATGTCCGTATGTCGCTTCGATTATAAGTATATTTGATTTTAATACTGGAGGAGGTTTAAGTATAAGTCTTGGTTCGATATTTATATCACCAGTATAGATGATATCAATATCATCTGATATACTAGTTTGAATACTTCCTGCACAGTGCCCCGAAGGAGTAAATTTGAAATGAAGGCCGATAAATTCATGTTCACTTAAGTCTTCTACACCGATTATACTTGGATTATTTATACCATAAATTTTTTCTAATATGCGCTTAGAAGTCTTACTCATCACTATTAAAGTACCTTTAAGCTTATTAATTATTTTAGAATTAAAATGATCACTATGCAAATGTGAGAAAATTATTATATCAGGTTTATTACTAGGCATGCCTATGAGGTCGAAGTATATTTTCTTTCCCTTATATATTAACAATATTCCCTTATCATATTTTACATCAATTTTGTTCAAATACTTCAACCTATAACTTGGATAATAAATGACTGAAATTGAAATAAAATAGAGAAATATAAATTTAATTAGTTACAACATAATATACTTTCTTTCCATTTTCTTCCTTTATGGATAGGCTTCCTTCTTCGACTAAAGCCGCTATAGCAGCTTTAAAATACCATTCTCCTACATTTATGCCGTACCATTCAATAAATTTCTTAATTATCTCATCATAACTCCAAAACTTTTTTTCTTTCCCTTCTTCTCTAAGCATCCTTCTTAAGAACTGTGTTGTATCTTCAAGTCTAGTCCATGGATATTGATACCATATCCATTCCTTTACTTCATCTATATAAAAATCTGGTTTTATTTCACATGTCTTGGGAATCCACTGCATCGTAGCTATCCTAATCTCCGCAGGATTCCAGTTTTTTTCAATAAATTTTCTTGCAGTTATTATAGATTTACCTGTGTCAGCTATATCGTCAACTATCAGTATTTTTCTCTCACTCATATCTATTTTATACGCGAACTTTAGGACAGCTTTTCCACTTGATATGGCAGCTTCGGTCCAATGTTGACTCTGAATGGATAAAAGATTTTCTATTCCAAGAAAATCGCAAAGAAGTCTTGCAGGAGCGTATCCACCTCTTGCAATGGCTACTATTACATCTGGTCTATATTTAGATTCCTTAATTTTTTCAGCAAGCTTTCTACACCATTCTGTAACCTCGTCCCAGGAAACAAGTTTGGCATTAACCTTAACCATATGTCCCTATATAATTATTGGAGAAGAGACATATAAATATTCTAATAGATTTATGGTATATATTTTAAACAATTATGTTAATGTTAAATATATTACATCGGGTTAAAGCATTATGAAGATACTAAAAACCTTTCTTAAAACAAACATAGATATTATACTGAATTCAGAGATAATAAATAGTGACAATACCTTTTATTTAAAAATAGATGGATATATGGTTTCAGATATAAGGGTGCTTGCTAGAATTACTGAGATATCTGCGAAAGACAAGTACAGAGATCTTTATGTAGATGACGATACTGGAAAAATAATTGTAAGAATATGGAGTGAAAAATATGATATGATGAAAGACCTGGATGTAAATGACTATATAGATGTTTTGGGAAGAATAAGATTTTTTAAAGATATACGCTATATCGTTCCATTTATCATAATAAAAGTAAATGATATGAGGATGATTAGGATAAGGAAAAAAGAAATAAAATTATTAAAAATACTTCTATCGAAAAACATGCTATAGCTATATAAAGTCATAAAGACTTAAAATAAGAGTAGTTAAAGTTAATTGATAAAGTAATTACTTTTTAATCATTAAATCTATAAAATATTGTTTAAATAATTTAAGTGATGATAAAATATGAACAGAAAAAAATATATTGAGAAAGATATTACTAGCTTTTTTAAATCATATAGGGAGATTTCTAAGTCATCGAAAAAACCTATTAGAGTGGATGAGAATATTATTTCTAAGATAAAAGATTTTCTTAGAGAGAGGGGAGAGGTTACTAAAACCGAGCTCTATAAATGGTCTAAGAAAAATCAGATTTTGCCTTCATATTTATATTATTCAATAAATCAATTAATCGAATCTAATATTATCAAAAAGTATTTTGATTCAAGATATGAAGATATAGTCTATAAATATGTTTCCGAGTGATTTAATTGAGCCGGGAATATATTGAGGTAGAAGGTCTGGATGATTTTATGAGAGTTGCTGAAAAAGTTGAGGTAATTTTAAGGCTTGATCCATTCATAATTATAAATTATTATGGGACAATCTTTTATCTAAATTTGTCTAATTTGTCTCCAGAAAATGTTAGGAAGATACTTACATGGCTTAAGGGAAAGCTTATAAATATAAAAAGTATAGATTCATATAAAAGCTTGAGAGACTTTTATGAAAAGAATATTGGAAGATAAGCTTTATATGTATATTTAAGTTATATTTTAAGGAGGGATAACGGCTTTGTATCACTACGACTATAATGAGTTTTTGATTGCAAGTTGGATTATGAATGCTCTTGAAGAGCATATGCCATTACTTAGTGATGCCGAGAGCAGTATTATGACCGGAGTGGCTGTAAATGATTTTCATAATTATTTAAAGACTAAGAAGGGTTTGATAGGGGAATTTGGATCGGATTTCAAGTTGAAAAAAATTTTGGATAGAGTTATTCGAGAGAGGCCATGGGAGATTAGAAACATAATAAATGATTGGATTGAACCATGGATTATAAAATGGAGACAACGTGTTAAGATTGTTTGGGATAGAGATGAAAGTCTAGCTGAGGGGGAAAAACTATTTCTATCTACAGAGGATATATGGAATAATTTTTCTAAAAAAGACTTTTTAAAGGAATTTATTATAGGATCACTTATAAGAATCGGAGAATATTGCTTTACAAATCTTGTTGCTGAAAGTATTTTGAGAAAGGAGATATCTAAATATATGAGATATATGAGGGATGGATCTATGCTATTAGATTTTCTAGAGAGAAATCCTCTTACTCTTCTTAATGACGCGATCCGAGATGTTAGTTTTATAAAGAATTTTAAGGGGCAAACGGTCGTCATGAAGGTTGATAAAAAATTGTTTAAGATGCCGGTTAAAAGGGTTGCTGAGCGTCCTAAAAGAGATAAGTCCTGGATTAAAAGATGGAGATTTTTTAATATCTTCTACCAATAATATAGATGTTTATATGAAAGTTAGAATTGGTGGATGGAAAGAGGTATCCCTTGTAGATGTACTGGAAAGTACATCCTTTTCGGTTTGGTTTAACTATTGTAATTTTAACTGCCCATGGTGTTCTAACATATCTCTAGCTAGGAATATTAGTGGAAAGACCGTTGATACATCTGACATTATTAAGGCATTTTCCCTTTCAAAGGATTTAGTTGAATATTTCCATGTGACAGGTGGCGAACCCACACTACAGCCCAAACCATTGAAGGAACTATTTCTGAGAATAAAAAATGAATTTTATGTATTTAACAGCCTAGATACCAATGGATCTAATCCTTCAATTCTAAAAGACATAATAAAGCTTATAGATCATTTAGCCATAGACATAAAATCCCCATTAAATGATTTATATAAATTTTCTAAGATAACTGGTGTACCATTAAATTTATCCAAAATTTTTATTGAAAGAATTAAGAAAAGCCTTACATTAAGTCTTAACGTTGACTTCCTAGAGCTGAGAACCACCATAATTCCCGGAATTATCAATGTAAATGATGTAAAGCAGATAGGTGTTGATATAAAAGAGATTGCTGAAAAATTCGAAGGAAATAGAATCGTATATGTACTACAGCAATATGTTCCCTATGCTTCTGTAATAAACAAATATTATAGAAATTTAAGCAGAACGAGTATTTCTTTTCTCAAAAAATTGGGAGAAGTATTGGTATATGAATTACCAGATAACATCGAAATATACATTAGGACTCTTGAAGAGGGGGCTAAAAAAATATCCGAATAATTTTAGAATGATCATCATATAATCTCTAAGAAGCTTTTTTATCAAAATTGTAACATATTATCATGAAGATTCATATACATTGTAATGTTCCTACTATGAGTTAAGGATAGTAGAAATAAGTCTACCACGTAAATCTATAGATGTGCATTCATTAATTTTTACATAAATATTTTTTCCTAAATATTTCTTACTAAAAATATCTTCTATGATAACTTGTTTATAATTAAAAGTTCTGGCTAAAATAGATTTATGGCGAATATTCATTCCAGTTACTAATACTCTCATTTTCTTATTTAGAAGCATTTTATTCCTAATATATGCTATTTCCAGACATTTTTTAATAGCAATTTTAGACCGTTTTTTCTTTTCCTTTTCTGATACCTGGGCGAAAAGAGAGGCTCTAGTAAATGGTCTTAGAGAATATCTTGCAACATGAGCTTTATCTGGTTTAATTTTCTCTATCAATTTCAATGTATTGTTAAAGGCGTCCCATGTCTCTCCAGGAAAACCTACGATTACGTCTGTAGTAATATTTATGAATGGATATTTTTTTCTAAATTTTTCTACAAGATATATATATTCTTCCGGAGTATATTTTCTATTCATTTTTCTAAGAATTTCTTCGTCGCCGGATTGACATGGTATATGAATATATTTATAGATTCTCTGATCAGAGTATACTTCTATAAGGTCGTCCAATATCTCTAGTGTTTTTGAGGGCTCCATCATTCCTATTCTTATCTTAAAGTCTCCCTTAATTTTCAATATTTCCTCAAGTAAATCTATTAGTGATAGTTTTAAATCATATCCATAGGATGCTACATCTTGTCCAGTTAAATATATCTCCTTTACACCTTTTTTTACAGCATCTTTAATTTTATTTACAATTACTTTTATTGGATAACTTTTCAAAATCGGTCTAGCAATTTTCCCAGCGCAAAACGTACAATTTCCTAGACATCCGGAACATATAGGAACTATATATCTAATTCCACCACCGTATTCTGGTAGTATCGTTCTCTTAACAGTAGTAATATCTGCTAAATTCTTTTTACTGGCTATTACTTCTCCAATTTTTTCAATGTTATCTGGTATAAGGATATTTGCCTTTACAGTATTTAATATCATATATGGTCTTATTGCAGCTAGACATCCGCCAACAATTACATGGAAACCATATTTTTGTCTTTTTCTCTCTATTTCTTTAAGTCTTTCTAAAATATGATTTTCTGTCTTTTTCCGAACAGCACATGTATTTATAAATACTAAATTAACGTTATTAATATTATTGACTATCTTATATCCCATTTTCTTCAATTTTCCTTTAATTATCTCCGATTCACTTTTATTTAACCAGCATCCATAGGTTTCAATATATGCCCTAATTGTTACTCCCTCTATATCATAAAATAAATACTTAAATATCTGTGATAAATATTATGTAGAAGTCAGATTTATCTAATTTTAGGTTTGAGACGATGCATGGAAAAAAATATTTACTACTGATACTATCTACACTGATTTTCAACGTTACATTATTTTTTCAAATATATTCCTTGCCTAAAGAAAACATTGAAATTAGATCCAATATATTTGTGAGAGGTGGATATATACTTATTAGAAATGATATATTGTTTAGCGACAATGTTTTAAGTAAGTTGACATATAATTTGGGAGGAGTTATTAAAGAAAATTTGTTATACATTGGTGTATTTCATGGATCTCTTGAAATGAATTTCACAAGGGATAATAATGAAGTAAAGATATTTAATCCAGAATTATATAAAAATATATCTATTTACATGATCTTCTATAATATATTTAATTTGAACCGTAGGAGAGGAGAGTTTAATTTAACTATACCTCTATTATCCAAAGAAATGGATTCGGCCTTATGTCATATAATTGTGAAAAACGAGATAGATGGAAATCTAACATTAATTAATTCTACAATGCCACTAAACTATACCTTTAATGAATGGTATGGTAATTTTATAGTTAATAACAGCCTAAATAGTTTTTCAATGCATTTTTCGATAAATTCATATAGAGGTGGATGGTTATGGCTTATATGTGAAAATGTTACTAGAGAAATAATTATCGATAATTATAATAGTGCCACCTTCATAGATCATCTAGTTATTACGAACATAGGAAATGTTAGATCCTCTAGAGTTGTTCTAAAACTTCCTCCAAATGCTGTTTTAAAAAACATTAAGGGAGTTATAGGCGAATATCATGAGGGAAGAGGATATGGAAAATATAGTATTTCGAGAACAAATGTAAGCTTAAATATCGAGCTCTACTTATATTCGCCTCCACATAGAGGTGAGAAAGCATATATAGATATAACTTACACTTTGCCTCTCAATGAAAGTAATGGAAAAAGTTTATTAGATGTATTTTATAATCCAAATATTTTTGTAAAGTCATCAAGGATAATTATAAAGGCTCTGGGAAGGATTGATATAAAGGAGTATAATAAGCTAAATAAATATGCTAAAAATGGGTATGAGATGATAGAATTTTTAAATAAGATACCTTTATGTAATGATATACCGTTAACTACTTCTATTTACTTTAATGTTGAGATAAATCAGTTCTATAAATATTGGAGATATATAAACCTAACAATTGTAGCCATCATAGCTGTTTCAATAATATATATTGGACAGAGATCTATTGGAAAGAAAGTAAAAAGGGTAGAGAGAAAGATTGTGAAGGCAGAAGCGTTACCATCCATGCAGAAACTTCATGATGAATATATAGAGAAAGTAGAAATGTTAGAAAGACTACTAGATTTACGGAGAAAATACTTTAGAAGGAAGGTTTCCAAATACATCTATCGACAAGGATTAAAAAGATATAGAAGTCAGGTAGAGAATATTGATAAAAAGATAAATAAGTATGAAAAAATATTGATTTCCCAAGCTTCAATATATAGGGAGCTTATAGAGGATATTTCAAATGGATTTAGGAAATTAAACGAGAAGATCGAGGAAATTATAAAGGTTGAGCAAGATAAGAGATTAGGGCGACTTACATCCAAGGAATATGCTGATCGAATCACTATGTTAGAAGAGGAATATGATAAATTAAAGACAAAACTTCTTGATAAAATATCAGATCTTAGTGAAGAATAGCGATATATTCTACATGATAATAATTTATACCAAAGAATAATACCATAGGATTCTATATAGAAAAAGATAATTTTAATTTAAAGTACAACCACCTTAACATATTTTGACGCATTTTCTTCAAATCGTTTTGCATCATTTATACTTCCAACTATAACACCATAATGCATTGGAATAGCGATCTTAGGTTTTATAGCTTTTACAGCTTCTACAGCCTCTTCAGCCGTCATAACATATGTTCCGCTAACTGGAAGCAGTGCTATGTCGATGTTTTGAAATTCTCTCATTTCTGGTATGAAGTCAGTGTCACCTGCATGATATACTCTGACGTCATCGATACTTACAATGACGCCAATACCTTTGTAATTTTTAGGATGGAAACGTTTCCCAATATTATAGGCTGGAACAGCTTCCACGACAATGTTATCTATTGATGTACTTTCACCTGGATTTAATAATCTAATATCTTTTAAACCAAGTTTTCTTGCTTGGCTACTACAATTTACTGCAGCCACTAGAATAGTGCTGGGTTTGATTATTCTTTTAATATCATTTTCGCTGAAATGGTCATAATGATTGTGAGTTGTGATAATTATATCGGCTTTATCTAAATTATTTTTTAGTTTAAATGGATCAATGTAGATGATTTTGTCGTCAGTAATTTTAAAACCAGCATGACCTAAATAGTATATTTTTAATCCCTTATATTCAAACATTTTTTCACCAATAAACAATAGAATTTACACTAAAATAACTTTTATCCTTTATTTTCATTTTTTCTTCACTAGATTGATATCATTAAAATATTTATATATATTGAACGTAAATTTTATATATAACTTTTTATAAATATCTATATGGTAATGTCGGTTAGAGGTGATCACTATGAACGTGATCCCAATGATACTGACATTACCATATAAGAAAGGACCACCTACACCTGAATAACTATTTCCTTTAATAAAAGATACGGTATTTTTTTCCTACCCTTTCTCCAAAAACTAATTATTTTATTTTTTTCCAAAAATTTAAGATCTTTATCTACATTTGATACTGATCTTCTGATTTTTCTCGCCAAATCGCTTATTGAATCTACTCCATTTGAAATCTCTTCTAAAATATTTATCATCTTTGTTGAGAGTAAACGTCTAGCAGTTTTATTTGAAATTTTCTCTTCAAATAAATAAAAAGTTTCTCCATCCTCTTCATATTCCATATAGGCATTTTTAAGTGAGATAAGTTCCATATATATATCAAACATTGCCGAAGATTTTTTTACTGCCTTTTCCAATTTTCCTACTTTACCATATTTTTCCTCAATTTTTCTTATTCTATCTAACATTTCCTCGGGCAAAAGTTTTCTTCTAATCTTAATAATCATCACTTTTCTTCTTTATACTAATAGTATAAAAATCTTATTATAGCAATTCGATATCTATATTTTAGGGGTTTCTATGAATGTTCCTCTAAATAGGATTGATGATTATATATGGGAGATTCCTAAATCCTACAATTCTAAAATGAAGGTTCCTGGAAGAATTTATGCAGACCGGATATTGTTGGAGAAAATGAAGTCTGATTTAACATTGCATCAAGTAGTAAATGTAGCACAACTACCCGGGATATATAAATATTCTATAGCACTTCCAGATGCTCATCAAGGATATGGTTTTCCAATAGGAGGTGTGGCGGCGTTTGATGCAAATGAAGGAGTTATTTCTCCCGGTGGGGTTGGCTATGATATTAATTGTGGAGTAAGACTTGTCAGAACAGATCTAATGATTGAAGATGTTAGACCGTTGATTAAGACATTAGTTTCTACGTTATATAATTTTGTTCCCTCTGGACTAGGATCTAGAGGTAAATTATCTTTATCTATATCCGAGTTAAACAGAGTTCTCGATGAAGGAGTTGAATGGGCCATTGAGAGAGGTTATGGATGGAGCGAGGATGCAGAGCATTGCGAGGAAGGAGGTAGCATGGATTCAGCTGATTCTAATAAAGTTTCTGAGAGAGCAAAGGCTAGAGGTAGAGGTCAGCTAGGAACTCTTGGAAGCGGAAATCATTTTCTTGAGATACAAGTTGTAGATAAAATATATAACCCATCTATTGCAAAGAGATTTGGAATAGATAGGGTGGGACAGATAACTGTTATGATACATACTGGAAGTAGAGGTTTAGGGCATCAAGTATGTAGCGATTACTTAAAGGTTATGGAGAGAGCTGTCCATAAATATCATCTACCACTACCTGATAGGGAGTTGGTAAGTACTCCTGCAAATAGTAGAGAGGCTGAAGAATATTTTGCGGCGATGTCTGCAGCGGCAAATTTTGCTTGGACCAATAGACAACTTATATTACATTGGGTTAGAGAAGCTTTTGAAAAAGTCTTTAAGAAATCTGCTGATGAACTTGGAATGAGACTTGTATATGATGTTGCACATAATATTGCAAAACTTGAGGAACATAGCGTAAATGGTAGAAGGATAAAGGTTTATGTACATAGGAAGGGTGCTACAAGGGCTTTTCCGAGAGGGCATTTAGCTATACCTAAAGACTATAGAGATTTAGGTCAACCAGTATTGATTCCTGGGTCCATGGGAACAGCAAGTTATGTTTTAGTTGGTACACCTAAGAGTATGGAAATAAGTTTTGGATCGACGGCGCATGGAGCTGGAAGAATGTTAAGCAGAGCTAGGGCGGTTAGACAATATAGAGCTGGGGATATACTTAAAAGTTTAGAAAAAAGAGGTATTAGTGTTAGAGCTGCTAGTATGAGAGTTGTTGCTGAGGAAGCTCCGGGAGCATATAAGGATGTTGATAGAGTTGTAGAGGTAAGCCATAGAGTTGGTATAGCTTTGAAAGTTGCTAGACTGGTTCCTATTGGTGTGACGAAGGGTTAAGAATACTTACAATATTTTCAGCAATTTCTATAAATATTTTTGATATTTCTGAGTTCTTATTTTTTATTAATACTGGTATGCCTATATCTCCGCTTAAACTTATTTCGGGACTTATTGGTATTGAACCAAGGAATCTTATTTTCATTTTTTCTGCAAGCATTTTACCTCCATTTTTCCCAAATAAATAATATTTTTCTCCGCATTTTGAACATTGAAAATATGACATATTTTCTATCACTCCTAGTATTGGTATATTCAATTTTTTACTAAATGTTACCGCCTTTTTAACTACATGTTCTGATACCTGTGAAGGTATAGTGACAATAATTGAACCATCAATATCTGGGATATTTTGTGCAATGCTTAATGCTTCATCTCCAGTTCCTGGAGGCAGGTCTATCAAGAGTATATCTTTTTCATTCCAATATACATCTCCTAAAAACTGCATTATAGCTTTTGTCTTCAACGGACCTCGCCATATTATTGGCATTTCTTCACTTGGTATAAGAAAATCTAATGAGACTATATCTATACCCCATTTTCTCACCGGAATTATTCCTTTTTCATTTCCACCAAGTTTTTCTCCGACTATTCCAAACATTTTTGGAATTGAAGGCCCATGTAAATCTGCGTCTAGAATGGCTACACTATACTTTTTAAAGGAAAATGCTGTGGCAAGATTTACAGTAACCATGCTTTTTCCAACGCCGCCCTTACCGCTCATAACAATTATCTTATATTTTATATTCTTCATATTTTCTTTAATTTTTTCTAATAGTTTTTTATACTGAGTTAACATTTTCTCCAATTATTTCCCCCCTCTCTATTCTTTTTATAAGAGAATAGATATTTCTATTAAGATACTTTTTATCCAATTCAACTATTTTAAAGGGCTTGGACAAGTTATCAGTATAAAAGAGTAGGAAGAGTTTTTCCCTATTATCTATACGGGTCTTCCAAGCCTCTACTATTTTATCAACTTTTTTAGGAATACTATATTCAAAGTATTTTATCTCACATAATTTCGATATAACATCTACTATACTTATCTTTAAAGGACATAATTTTTTGTCAAAAATATTTCCATGAGTATTCAGCAAAAACTTTTTTTCCTCCCTTTCTATCAATTCTTCTATCCTTCCTCCTATAATTATAAATACTTGAGGGCTTATCATAATGCTATGCATTGATGGAAAAGTCTCGCTGCATTTTATAAAAAATGTTTTAAATAAGGGCATTCAATCCCCTATTCTTCTACAGGTATGCCGAATTTAAGTGAAGCCATTTTATGGTCTTCATAACTATATCTATTTAAATCAATTATACCTTCATATGCATTTCTATACATAGGATTTTCGAGAAGTTTTCTTAATTTTCTCCTATACTTTATTTGAGCAAGTTTTACGCCACTTATTTTCTCCCATTTCTTAATAGGTATACCATAAACTTTTTGCACGCGGTCTCTATATAATTCAGGAAGTACGTTGAATGAGCAGAATGGAATTAATCTTCCATCAGGAGATATATAATGTATACTACACCTCTGTACTCTAGCTACATCATGGTTATATCTATCTTGAAAATGCATCATACCTAAGAACAAAGTTTCATAATGAAATTCTCCTAAGGCATCATAATCATGTTTAATAAATATCTTATATAATAGTCCAAGAAGTTTTCTCTTACTTTTTAATCGACTTGGAACCTTACCCCAATTTATGAATCCATTAATTTTCGCTAATATCTTTAGCATGACATAATATTTACTCTTCTCTCTCTCTATTTCATTGGCTTTTTCTTCCAAATAACCGAGGAAACTTCTAACGTCTATGAAATCAGTTATAGGTATCAGTTTATCTCCATCTTTAAAAATATATGTTGCAGCTCCACACGCGAAATGGGTTGTAAAAGCCAGCTGAGCTTTACCTGTAATAGCTTCGATGAAATGAGAAACTGGATATACTGATGGTACCGGATACCAAGCATCTCTATATATCTCTCCATCCGTTTGTTTTTCTATCAATATAATTGCTTCAGGTATAGTTATTCTTTCTTTTAATCTATCTTTTCTAGGAACTCTACCTGTAATAGATACTGGCTGAATATTTAATCCTCTAACTATATCCATATGTTTAGCAGCAAATTTTATCATCAATCCAAGTTCATGGTCATTATGTCCTCTAATAAGTGTTGGAACCAATACTATTCCAAGATGAGCCTTTCTACAATTTTCAAGAATTAGAGGGATTTCCCAATGATTTTTAGGATTAGTATATGGTGTAACTCCGTCAAAACTTACATATAATACATTTGTTCCGGCTTGCCTAAGCTTTACAGCTAGATCAGGGTTAAAAGCAAGTTTTATTCCAGTAGTATTCACCTGTACATGTCTTATTCTAAATTCTTTAATTAACTTTATAATATCAATTATATCTTTTCTTAATAATGGTTCTCCGCCAGTAATCTGTACAGCTTTAACATTAACAGGTATAATTTTTGTTAAAGAATGAATCATATATCTTATGTGTTCTAATGTGGGTTCATATACATAGCCAGCCTTAGAGGCGAAGAAAAAGCAATACCAACAACTTAAATCACATCTATTTGTAACCACTAAATTAACTAAGGCAGAATGGGACTTATGTCTACCACATAAACCACAATTAAATGGACAGAGCTGCTTCAAAGGTACTTGTGGATTATATACGCCTTTTCCATCATATTGCATAGTTCTAAATCTGTAATATAAGTCTGCATCCCCCCAGTAAATTTCTTCTATTTCTCCATGATTTGGACAAATTTTTCTAATCCAAATCTTTTTATCTCTCTCAAAGATCAAACCTATAAGAAGTGTGAAACAATCTGGACATATTGAAAATGTATATGCAATAAATTTTTCATTTTCCCTAAGTTTAGGTCTCTTACTGAAATCTATAGAGTAATCTATACCTGGCTTAGGAAGTAGTTTAAGCCTAATCTTTTCTCCTATTGTCCTAAAAATCTCTTCATCTGCATTCAATAATTTTTCATACTCTACTCTTAACTCTTCCTCCTTGATCAATGTTTTCTCCAAAAAATCACCAACATTCTATTCTACAAATCCCTTATTTTTAAATCCCTTATATAAGCTTTAAGACCAATTAGAAACCATTTAATATTTGCAATCCATATATAGGCTAAACCTATATATGAATTCCTAAAAAGTTTCAAATGCCCATATTTTATGTTCCGTGTAACCCAATTAAAAATTGATAATACTTTTTGGTAAGTTGACATAGAAGGTTCGACTATTTGTTAGGCCAGTTTAATAATTTTTCTATTGTATTTATGAATACAGCAAAATTTCTTTAGTTTGGCATCAATCAACTTCCCCAAACTTATCGGTTTATCCTGAAGCAAAGAGATCATCATATGCTCCCATTAAAATTTGGAATATAGCTATATAAAATGTTGACAGAAATTGATATTGTGACAAGGGCTGACTACGTGACTAAAAACTTATTGAAGTTATGGAAGGCAGATGGAACTGGAATATAGTTTGGCTTAGAGACCGCTGGTGAAAATCTTACAAGTTATCAGAAAAGGAATTATGGACTTATAAACTGCTGGGAAGTTAAACTTTGGATCACTTCATTAAAGATTGCCGGAAGTTCAAGTTTAACTAAGACGAAGGCTCGGAGCTATTAAGAAGGACAAAAACAAATACTTTTCCAGAGAAAACCTTAATAAACGTCTATCAAATAATAATTAAAAGAAAGTAGCTTTTTTATTTTTCACTTGACAATAGTATTTGGAAAAAATAGGTGAGAGATGTGCCTCAAACATATCGACCGATATAAACTGGAAGGAGGAGATCATAATTTTACGATTGAAAACAACATGTTGACGTCTTAATCTTTTTAGTTTCTCAAGCTTTTTCGATAAATATGGGTGTTATTGAAATCTTTACCATTCATATAATACTGTAATATGAAATATGTATAGTATGCAGGAGTTGGTCTACCATTAACGTCAAGTAATGGTATAAGTCTAAATGGACCGTCCCAGAAGGAGTCTTCACTAGCTATCCAGTTCCATTGAAATCTTTCTACACCTAAAGCATACGACAATACATGCATTTTAACAATAAACTTTATACTTTAATTATCCATTTATTATAGAGTGAGTGATGGAGTTGGTAGGGAGAGAAAAGATTTGCTCGGTTAAGGGATGTGAAAATAAGGCTTTTAAAGCTATATCTGTATATGAATTTTCTCGTATAGGTGTAAATTTTCCATTGGATATTGAATCTAAAGGTAGAACAATATATCTATGTAAGGAGCATTATAAGGTATATAAGAGGATTACTAAAAAGCATAGAAAGCTTGAAAAATATAGAAGGGGGATGGGATATATCTGAGGAAAAAATAGATAAAATGGAGGCTATTGAAGAAGAGTACTTAAAGATTAGAAGAAATATTGTTGAGGAGAGGACTAAATCTGTATTAGGAGCATCCATATTATTATCTGTTATCTATGATGGTAGTGCCGGGAAGGCTTGTTTAAAACTATATAATCTTGATGACAATAAAATATATTTCTGGTTTGATAATACGAATCATAGACCATATTTATTGTCGGATCTTCTTCCAGAAGAGATTGTTAAGAAATATCCTCAGATATTGATGCATAAAGGATTCAACTATATGGAGCTAGTTGAAAAATACGATGCATTAAGGGATAAAAAGATAATAATGACTAAAATTATTGCAAATGATCCTCTTTCAATAGGAGGATCTAAAAATTCTATTAGAAATATTTTACCAGTAAGCTGGGAATCTAAGATAAAGTATCATTTATGCTATATTTATGATAAAAAACTTATACCGGGAATGCTATATATAGTTAAAAACAATAGAGTTTATCAAGTAAATATAGAGGCTCCTAAAGAGATCAAAGACAGGCTTAAAAATATTTATGGAGAAAACTTAGAGGAAGAATTAGTTGAATGGATAAAGCTTTTTCATGCGCCTATACCCTCTCTTAAGAGAGTTGCAGTTGATATAGAAGTTTTTTCTCCAGTTAGGAATAGAATTCCCAATGCAGAGGAGGCTCAGTATTCGATTATAGCAATATCTTTCTCGGGTTCCGATGGATTAAGAAAGGTTCTTTTATTGGAAAGGAACGGTGTAAAAAATGAGGTAAAGCATAGAGAATTCGATATAGAATATTTTAAGGATGAGAGAAAAATGTTGTTAAAAGCATTTCAAATAATAATGAGTTATCCTATAGTTATCACCTTTAATGGAGATAATTTCGATCTCCCATATCTATATCATAGAGCACAGAAATTAGGGATAAGAAAGGAAGATATACCAATAATTTTGGGTAGAGAATACGCACACGTAGTTCCAGGCATACATATAGATTTATACAAATTTTTTAATAATAAGGCTATACAGGTCTATGCTTTCAGTAATAAATATAGGGAAATTAAGACTTTGGATTCTATTTCTTTAGCACTATTAAATGAGAGCAAAGTTCCCATATCTAAGCCTATTTCCGAGTTATCTCCTATAGAGTTAGCATCATACTGCTTTCAAGATGCCGATCTCACCCTAAAATTAACTCAGTTTGATAACGAGTTAGTTATGAAACTTATAGTTGTATTGATGAGAATAGCTAAGCTTCCGATGGAGGATATAACTAGACATAGTATTTCAAATTGGGTTAAAAGTTTAGCCTATTATGAACATAGGAAGAGAGGATTTTTAATACCTAATTCTAATGACATTCTATCTATGAAGGGTAAAATTTATACAAAAGCTGTTATAAAAGGTAAAAAATATATGGGTGCAATAGTACTAGACCCAATACCTGGAATATTTTTTGATGTAGTTGTCGTAGATTTTGCATCACTATATCCTTCTATGATGAAGGAATGGAATTTATCATATGAAACGGTTAGATGTCCTCATAAAGAATGTAGAAATAATATTGTACCGGGTACACCACACTGGGTATGTAGGAAAAGAAGAGGATTATTATCTACAATTATAGGATATATTAGAGATCTAAGGGTATTTGTATATAAGCCTCTCGCAAAAGACAAGAGCGTGGATGAAAATACTAGGAGACTTTATGATGTAATGCAAAAAGCATTAAAAGTTTTTATAAACGCAAGTTATGGTGTATTTGGTTCCGAAAACTTTTCTCTTTATTGCCCACCTGTAGCTGAAAGTATAACGGCGCTTGGAAGATATGCTATTATAAAGACTATTGAAAGAGCTCAAGCAATGAATTTAGCTATATTATATGGGGATACTGATAGCTTATTTGTGTGGCGTCCCAATTCGGAGAATATCAATGAACTTCTAGCATGGTCTAAAAAAGAGCTTCATATAGATTTAGATATAGATAAAGTTTACAAATTTGTGGCATTTAGTGGATTAAAGAAAAACTATTTAGGAGTATTAAGAAGTGGTAGAATAGATATAAAGGGAATGGTTGGCAAGAAGAGAAATACACCAGAATTTATTAAAAGCTTATTTAAAGAGGTTTCAAATATACTGGCTTCTGTAGATAATATAAATGATATAGATAGCGCCATAGATAGGATTAGAAAATTAACTAAGAAAAGTTATATAATGTTGAAAAATAAGAAATATCCTTTGAATGAATTAGCGTTTAGAGTGACATTGACGAAGAGTTTGAAAGAATATACTAAAACTACGCCTCAGCATGTGAAAGCTGCTTTCCAGCTAAAAAGATATGGATTAAATATTGATATCGGAGATATAATAAGTTTTGTAAAAATTAGGGGAGGAGACGGTGTAAAAGCTTTACAACTAGCCAGAATAGACGAAATAGATGAAAAAAAATATTTAGAATATATTGAGACAACATTTAGACAAATATTGGAGTCTATTGGGGTAGATTTTGACGATATATTGGGTACAAAACATCTAGATAAATATTTCTAACTTTTCTCTGCAAACATATATCCCCATTTCTCTAATGCTTTTTTCAGTTCTTTATGGGTTTCAGCGTATTTCTCAACAGATATATTTTTCATAAATGCATCGACAGCTTGTTTCATAGCGGTTGCACCAGCTTTACTTCCCCATGGATGACCATGAATTCCTCCACCAGCTTGTATAACTATATCTGTACCAAGTATTGAAAGATTTTTGCCAACTATAGCTGGATGAATTCCTCCAGATGCAACTGGAAATACTGTTTTTAAACCATAAAAATCGCTTCTAAGCCAATTATTTATCTCAACAATTTCTTGGACATTTTTCTGTATTCCTCCCATTTTTCCTACCGCTGTGCCCGTATGCAACTGATCTCCACCAGCAAGTCTAACAAGTTTAGCTAATACTTTCATTGAAATACCGTGTCTCGGATTTCTAGTAATTGCTGCATGCATGGTTCTATGACAATGTATAGGCACTTTTATAGACGTATCTTCTGCTAAAATTCTTACAGCGGAGAAACCCGCTGTAAGAAAGTCTACCATAAGGGCTGTAGCACCGTTTTCGAGAGCTATATCAGCTAGTTCAGGTATCTTATATGTTTCAGCTGTAATACAGGGAGCATATATTACTTTTCTTCCAGTTTCTTCTTTTACTCTATCTAGAGCTTCTGCTACATAACTTACTCTATCCTCTAGTGGACAAAATTTTTGGTTAGAGAGTGTTTCATCATCTTTTATAAAGTCTACACCACCTATCGCTGCTTCATAGGCTACTTTCGCTGTCTCCTTAGGGGACAATCCGACCTTAGGCTTAATAATGGTTCCAATATGGGGTCTCCTAGTAGATAAGGTACCTACAATTTTTCTTACTCCCTCTATGCCAAATTTCGGTCCTTTAAATGCTCTTACAAAATCTTTCGGGAAAAGTATGTCTATTAATCGAACATTATTAAGTTTTCCAGAACCAAATAAATTACCCGCTACAATACTAAGCAAATTTGGTATTCCTCCTATTTCATAGTCAAACAATTCTAATGGATAGGCTATTTTTATGATTCCTCCACTATCAGTTTTATTTATTTCAAAGACTTTTGCACTTAAATGGGTTATTAGCCATTCTGTTGCAGTTGATACCTCAGTCCATGTTCCTATAGATTCTTCTGCAGCT
>Ga0190306_1000126_pt1 | contig 29902 bp, 22 predicted proteins | sample 48700734_MG_FD_161657 | JGI IMG/M metagenome (GOLD analysis project Ga0190306, IMG submission 161657) | Hydrothermal vent sediment bacterial communities from Southern Trench, Guaymas Basin, Mexico - 4870-07-3-4_MG | ecosystem: Environmental > Aquatic > Marine > Hydrothermal vents > Sediment ... | reverse complement strand
AAACCATTCGGCATTATAAGAAGATTAATACTGCTACTCTAATAAAAAATTAAGAGCGTTTTTTTTAACAACACCGTTATAGTCAGTTTCAGGATCATCATCCAGTGTCAACAATATTTTTGGATAATTATCTTTTATCTTTTTAAAAGGTAACAACTCCCTTATTAGAGTAATCTCTTCCCTGACTGTTGCTGCTACCTGAAAGTACATCATTCCATTTTGACTTATAGCAATAAAATCAACTTCAAGATTATCCACTTTCCCAATATAGACATCATAGCCTCTTCTTATCAATTCAAGATATATTATATTTTCAAGAATATGCCCAATGTCAGTTGATTTACTTCCAAGGAGAAAATACCTTAACCCTATATCCACAACATAATATTTCTCAAGAGTTTTTAAATACTGCTTCCCTTTTATATCAAAACGCTTAGCCTGATAAACTATATAACTATCCATTAATCCTTTTATATATGATTCTACAGTATGTGTAGATATTTTTCTTCCACCAGAAGTCATTGTATCACTTATTTTCTTTATTGAGAAAGTATTACCAATATTATGAAACAAAAAACGTATAACGCTTTCCAGCATCATAACATCTGTAATCCTGTTTCTGGCAACAATATCCTTAAGAACCACTGTATTAAAAATACCACCCAAATAATCATAAATTAATCTTTTATTTTCCCCAAGCTCCCTGGTATATGGGAATGAACTAAATTCCAGATAATTGATATATTTCTTTGCCAATCCTTCTTTATTAACAGAAGAACCAACATACTCTTTAAATGAAAGAGGCAGCATCTCAATTTCAATGTATCTACCGGATAATAAAGTAGCAATTTCGCCAGAAAGTAATTTTGCATTTGAACCAGTAATATAGATGTCCATATTTTTTTTAATGTAATAACTATCAACTACCCTTTGAAAATTTTCAACTTGCTGTATTTCATCAAGAAAAATATAGTTCTTTTTATCCTTTTGTATTTTACTTTTTATATAAATATAAAGATTTTTCACACTTCTCAAGTCATCAAAATCCATATCTTCAAAATTAATTGCAATAATCTGATCCTCAGACACACCTTGATCCAATAAATATTGCTGATACATCTCAAGCAATGTAGACTTCCCACATCTTCGTATGCCAGTAATAACCTTAATAATTTTTTTATCTCTAAAAGATATTAGTTTTTCTAAATATTGTTCACGAATTACCATATACTCCTCTTTTTTAGCAGTATACTTCAATAATTTTCTATTTTCAAGAAGTTTTTGCAGTTCGTTACCACAATACTTCTGTATTTCTTAATAACTCTACAAACAATTCATACTTCCTTCATATTTTGAAGCGATATTAAGACCATAAATTATTTACAAGCTGGGATGGTCGAAGAAAGCTAACCCATGCAGAGGAGAAAAAAATGAAGAAAGCATTAATTACATTAGCACTTATATCCATGGCAGGAATGGCACTTTTTGCATCTGGAAATAAGGAAGACAATTCAGCAGAACCTGGTACAGTGTATATGGGGCGGGGTTATGCCGCGCAAAATACAAATGGACAAATGCCCAGGGGACGATGGAATGAAGATAATGATCAATCGGACTGGGGACCCGGAGCAATGTTTAACTCTGACGAAGAAAGTGTAACTCTTACAGGGATACTGGATCTAACAGATGCTAACGATCCAAAACTTACTGTAGGAGACAATACATACGAACTTATGATTCCCTACAGACTCGACTACGATATGGATGTAAAAGACGGAGATGAAATTACAATAAATGGATTTGAAGTCCCCGGATATGGAAGAGATTCCAATCCTGACTTAACAAACTTAATGGTAACAGCTGCAACATTTAATGGAAAAGAGTATAACCTTGATACTGCAGATATGAGAAACAGATCCATAAGAATGAATTCCAACGGGAAAACAAGGAGAGGCGGAAGACAAGGCAGACCAAATAGAATGTATTTTAGATAGTCTTATTTCATATTAACTATTTTGGCTGCCAGTATTATGGCAGCCTTTTTTATTTAAAAACATAGCCTGGAATATTAAATAACAGTAATCATATTCCTGCCATTATTCTTAGATTCATAGAGAGCCTTATCTGCCCTATCCATAAAATTACTTAGAGACTCATTTTTTAGTCTATAAGCTATCCCGCCGGAAATTGTAATAACAGCATCTTGTAATTTTTCACCATAACTGGATTTCTCTACATTCAATCTTATTCTTTCAGCAATAATTTGAGCAACTTGTTTATCCTCATCCATAATAAAAACTGCAAATTCCTCACCACCAAGACGGACATCAATATCCTCTCCCCGTATATTACCAAGAATAATACCTGCAACAGTTTTTAATACAACATCTCCGGAATGATGCCCATAGGTATCATTTATACTCTTAAAATTATCAAGATCAAAGGCTATTTCTGCAACATAATTTTCCGGATTTCTATCATTGGTTTTAAGAATACTATGGAGTATATCTTTCATATACAATCTTGTATGAAGCCCTGTCAATTCATCTTTAATGGCCTGTTCGTAGAATTTATGACTTTCATCCTCTACTTTCTTCATCATCAATTCCCGTTCAAGAGCTATTCCCAAAGGAATTGATATTTCTTTCATAATATCTGATATATCTTTCCCTGTACGAATATCAACTTTTAAAGAAAAAATAGCATATCCAAAAAGAATCTCACCTTCAGAAGTAAATAGAGGTACAAAAACAGATCCATCCCGGTGAATTAACCACCAACCATTATATAGTTCTTCCCACTCTTCTTTTGTTCTACCCATAAAATTAATATCTTTGCTTTCCAAACCCGGCAAAGGCTTATCAAAGAAGATATAATCTTCAACCTCAGAGGAATACCCACTATAATTCTTTATAAAAAAATCTATAGATTCAACCGGAAATATTGTAGAAATCTCTTTTTCCAGATATTTAATTATTTCTTTAAATTCCAGTTTAGACAAAACATTTCTAAAAAAACCGGAGATCAGCCTGTTTAACTTTGAAAGTCTAAAAATATCTGTGTCATCTTCTGTATTCAAAAAAATCCCACATTCAAGATCTTCCAGCTGATGAATAATAGGGCTTATAAATTGTTCTGGTATTACCGAACCATGCTGGGGGGCAATTAATTTCAAATCAAGTTTTTGGAATTTATTTAGAGAATGACGCAATATATCCCTTGAAGGCATATAGTGTTCATGAAAAAGTTTAATTGATTCAAAATAGTCAGAACCCCTTACATAAAGAGTAAACCCTTTAGTAAACCCTCCAAAAATATCACTTGAAAAAAGAACTCCGGTACTTTCATCGTAGGTGGTAAATGCGCCGGCAAAATGTAGATAGGGTGTAAAAATAAACCTTAGTTTTTTGGCCTCAAGTTTAAGTTCCCATCCCATTTCCTCTACACATTGAAGGGGCATTTTAAGGGCATAATGTTTTAACAGTGCAATTGTTCGCCAATGGCTAAGAATTACAGCATCATCCCTGCTAATCATATCATCTATTGTTCTTAATGCTCCAGTTATATCAGGATCCTGGTGATGACAGATAAAATATTTAATAGCATTAAATGGAAGTATGGATTCAATTTTTTTAAGAGTAGATTCAAATGTTAACTGTGAACCCGGGTCAATAAGTACAGAATTATTACCATTTTTAATTAGATAAACATGACACTGAAAGAGATCATCCGGAAGGTAATGGCCAACCCACCAGATATCTTTGGCAATTTCCACAGCATTGTCATATCCTGCATCTATGTTTTTCATAAATCGAATATAGTAACCTTAATCCAGAAAGTCAAACATAGAAAAATAAATCTTTTTGAGCAATTTTTATTATAGACTTAGCTTAATATTCACCTTATGATATTATCAGAGTTATAAATGGAATTAAACGAACTTAACTATTACTACAATAAATTAAAATTTGGTGAAGACAATTTTCATAATCTTATGAAATTCAGAGTCAAGAAAATCCTTATAATATCCACTTTTTACGATGCTTATATTTTTGAATATGATGCAAAGTTATCCAACCAGATTGTTGGAGAATACCACTCTCTAAATCTTACAACAGTTCCAAGACTTATTAGTGTTCCTACAGGAGAAGAAGCACTTAAAATATTAAAAAAAGAATCTTTTGACCTGGTTATATCAACCATTAGAATTGGAGAAATGAGCCCCTTTGACTTAAGCAAAAAAATCCATCTTATAAATCCTGAACTCCCGATTTTACTGCTTTTAACAGTCAAAACAGATATTAATCTTATTGACAGCAACAGAGATAACATGGGGAACATAGAAGAAGTTTTTTTATGGAACGGCAATCCCAGATTGTTTCTGGCAATGATAAAATATGTGGAAGACAAAAGAAATGCCCCGTATGATACAAACAAAGGTTATGTAAACGTAATTCTTCTGGTTGAAGATTCTATTACCTTTTCTTCAATATATCTTCCCCTCCTGTATGCGGAAATTATGGAACAAACTCAAAGACTAATCTCTGAAGAACAAAATGATAACAACAAGTATCTTAGAATGCGTACCAGACCAAAAGTAATAATGGTAAGATCCTTTGAGGATGCTGTTGAGTCTGTTGGTACCTACAAAAATTCTCTTGTAGGAATTATTTCGGATATTGAATATCTCCATAATGGTGAAATTGACACTGATGCCGGTTTTGAACTTCTGTCTTATTTAAAATCTCAGAATATAGATGTTCCAATTCTATTACAAAGTTCAGACAACACAAAACGTCCAAGAGCAGAATCACTAAATGTTAAATTTCTTCATAAAAAGTCTTCCTCACTTCTTGCCGGTATAAGCCAGTTTATTTTTAGGAAACTTGGATTTGGAAGCCTTATTTTTAAAGACAGTAAAGGGAAGGAGATTGGAAGAGCCAGATACCTTGCTGATTTCGAAAAAGTGCTTCCATCAATTCCACCGGAAATACTGGTTTACCATAGTCAAAACAACAGTTTTTCCGCATGGCTAACAGCACATGGAGATATAGAAATTGCAAAAAGGGTAAAACCGGTTCAGGTTTCTGATTTTGCTTCCCTTGAAGAACATAAAGACTTCCTTCTCCAAACTTTTAAAAGAGTACGGGAAAAAAGGAATAAGGGTAAAATAGTTGACTTTGACAAAGATATTTTAGGAGAAAAGGATGTTGTTGTAAGACTTGGAAGCGGATCTCTGGGTGGCAAAGGAAGAGGACTTGCTTTTTTTAATGCTCTTCTCACTATTATGGATATTGATTCAAATTTCAAAAAAACAGCCATTGGAATACCAAAATCTGTTATTCTCGGAACAGGTGTATTTGATACTTTTATTGAAACAAATAATCTGGTTGACATACATATTGGCAAAAATGATGATCAAATTAAAAAAATATTTCTTGAAGGCACCCTTCCAAAGGATATTACAGATAATTTAATACAGTTGTTGGAATATTGCAGTTGTCCAATCGCAGTACGATCTTCAGGCTTACTGGAAGATTCCCAATCCCAGCCCTTTGCAGGGGTATATGCCACTTATATGCTGGCAAATAACAGTGATATTTTTACTGAACGGATGAAACAACTTACAGATGCCATTAAACTTGTATTTGCATCTGTTTATTTAGAAGATGCTGTTTCGTACATTGGAACGTTAAACTATGGAATAGAAGAAGAAAAAATGGCAGTCATTATACAGGAAATTGTAGGAGAACAGTATGAAGACTACTTCTATCCTCATTTTTCAGGGACTGCACAATCCTATAATTATTATCCAATTTCACATATGGAAAATACAGAAGGTGTATCCAATATTGCAGTGGGTCTGGGACAATCAGTTGTTGGTGGTGGAAAAGATTATATGTTTTGTCCATCCCACCCGGGAATACAGTATGGCTCTGTGGATGATATAATAACATCCACTCAAACAGAATTCTTTGCCCTTAATATGGCTAAAGTAGAAACAGATCTTACTAAAGGCGAAGAAGAAACTTTAGTTAAACTATCCATAAGAATGGCTGAAAAACATAAAACTCTTATTCATTTAGCCTCAGTATGGGATAACAGCAACCAAAGGCTTATAGAAGATCTATCTGTTCCAGGTCCAAGAGTTATTAATTTTGCAAACATATTAAAATATAACTATTTCCCTCTCTCAAAAATTTTGGAACAGATACTTGATATATCTCAAAAAGCAATGGGAATCCCTGTGGAAATTGAATTTGCAGTAGATTTGAAAAAAACAAAAGATATTCTGCCAACTTTTTATCTGCTTCAGGTAAGACCTCTTTCACATAATGAAGAAGAAATCTCCATAGATCCTAAATATCTTACAAAAGAAAAATCTTTTCTGTATTCCACAGAAGCTTTGGGTAATGGGTCTATAAATACCATTTCTGACATAATATTTCTTGATTCATCAAAATTTGATAAAACCAGAACCATGGAAATGAAAAATGAAATAAAAGAAATGAATGAAAAGCTAAAAAAGCAGAACAAAAGCTACATACTTATTGGTCCCGGACGCTGGGGAACCAGAGACAGGTTCCTTGGAATACCTGTAAACTGGGGAGAGATAAACAAAGCAGGAGTTATAGTAGAGACAGGACTTGCAGATTTTGATATTGAACCATCCCAGGGTTCCCATTTTTTTCATAACCTTGTGGCATTAAATATTGGATACCTTAATATACCATATCACCATAAAGGTGAATCATTTATTAACTGGGATTTCCTGCAAACCATGGAGATAAAAGAAAAAAGAGAATTTTTTACCCATGTGGCCAAAGATGATCCATTTACTATCCTAATGGATGGTAAAAATGGTAAAGCAGTAATATTGAAATAGGGACGCCCCAATTTGGCGTCTCTACTTCAATATATAAATGTTATAGCTCTGATTTTTCACAATAATTAAAAACATTTAGTTGACAACCCATAAAACCATGTTACCATCATGATAATATTTATATCTGCAAAGGAGATTTGAAAATGGCGGAATATACCGATAAAGTTTATGATGATTTAAAAAAGAAATACTACTGGGAAAATGAATTCCTCCAGGCAGCTAAAGAAGTTCTAGACTCCCTATCTCCATTCCTTGAAGATTATCCACGGTACAAGTGGGCAAAAATACTGGAAAGACTGGTAGAACCGGAAAGAACAATTATATTCAGAGTTCCCTGGGTGGATGACAAGGGAGAAGTGCAGGTAAATACTGGTTACAGAGTAGAGTTTAACAGTGCTATTGGACCATATAAAGGTGGATTAAGATTTCACCCTTCTGTAAATCTTGGTATATTAAAATTTTTAGGTTTTGAACAAATATTTAAAAACAGCCTTACAGGCCTTCCCATGGGTGGAGGAAAAGGCGGTAGTGACTTTGACCCTAAAGGTAAAAGCGATAATGAGGTTATGACATTCTGCCAATCATTTATGAGTGAGCTTTTCCGCCATATTGGTGCCACCAGAGATGTTCCAGCAGGAGATATTGGAGTTGGAGGAAGGGAAATCGGATATCTTTTTGGCCAATACAAAAAACTTCAAAATACATTCGAAGGTGTTCTTACTGGAAAAGGCCTTAATTGGGGCGGTTCATTAATTAGACCAGAGGCTACAGGTTATGGTGCTGTATATTTTGCAGATGAGCTACTGAAAGAACACAGTGACAGTATCAAGGGAAAACAAATTTCAGTTTCAGGTTTTGGAAATGTTGCATGGGGAGTGTGCATTAAGGCAACAGAGCTAGGCGCAAAGGTAGTCACAGTATCCGGTCCAGATGGTTATATCTTTGATGAAGAGGGAATCTCTACTCAGGAAAAATGGGATTTTCTACTTGAAATAAGAGGATCCAATAATGACATTGTAAAACCTTATTCAAAAAAATTCGGTGTTCCATTCTTTGAAGGAAAAAAACCATGGGAGGTAAAAGTTGATATAGCATTCCCATGTGCATTTCAGAATGAACTAAATGAGGAAGATGCCGAAACCCTTATAAAATCTGAAGTTAAATATGTAATTGAAACATCGAATATGGGGTGTACTTCCGAAGCAGTGAATAAATTTATTGAAAATAAAATACCATTTGGACCAGGAAAGGCGGCAAATGCTGGGGGAGTAGCTGTTTCCGGACTTGAAATGTCTCAAAATTCAATGAAGTATTCCTGGGCAGCTGATGATGTTGATGATAAATTACGTAGGATTATGAAAGATATTCATAAATCTTGTGTAAAAGAAGGGAAACAGGAAGACGGATATATTAATTACGTAAATGGAGCAAATATAGCAGGGTTTAAAAAAGTTGCAGATGCTATGCTCGATCAGGGTGTAGTATAGGCACAGATCTTCTGCATACCGTACGCGCCCGTATAGAGACGCCCGTATAGAGACGCCCGTATAGAGACGCCCGTATAGAGACGCCCAAATTGGGCGTCTATACGGGGGGGGACGTCTATACGGAAAATGTTTGTTTTGACAAAGACAGACAAAAACTATAACATAAAATCAAATGGAAAAAAGTAAAAACAAGTATCAAAAAATTTTTGCCAATCTCCCTGACATCTATTTTGAAACAGATATGGACGGAACAATAGTAACTATAAGCCCTTCTGCCTATAAAAATACAGGCTATGATATTGATACCTTAATTGGGGAAAATATAAATTTATTGTTTAAAGGCAATAAATACTCAATGTTATTTTCCTTACTATTATCCTCCGGTCAGGCAGTTTCCAATTATGAAATAGAATTAACTTCAAAAGATAAAAAAATTCACCATACATTGGTTTCTGTAAATTTCCTTTTTGATGAAAATGGTACAAAAATTGGTGTTTTTGGTTTAATAAAAGATATTTGTGACAGAAAACAACTGGTAGATGAGCTTTACAAATTTGCAACATATGATGAAATGACAGGTGTTTACAACAGGAGAGTAGGCATTGAATTCTTAAATCAGGAATTAAAAAAAATAAAAAGGGGAAATACTTTTTTGAGCATCTGTTTTATTGATATTAACGATTTAAAAATTGTAAATGATAATTTTGGACATGAAGCCGGAGATAATCTAATAAATATAATCGTTCATGATATAAAAAAAGCAATGAGAGAATCTGATATCCTGTGCAGGCTCGGAGGAGATGAGTTTCTGCTTATATTTCCCGACTGTAAACTTGATAAAGTTAAAATTATATGGAAACGCGTTCAAAAATCTCTAAAAAAACGTAACAAAGATAAATTAAACCCTTATCAAATTAGTGCAAGTTATGGATTTGCAGAAACAAATTCCAAAAACCCTCTCAGCTGTGAGGAATTACTGAATATAGCTGACAAAAGAATGTACAGCAACAAAAGGCGAACAAAAAAAAATTTGCTTAAAACTGATTTTTAAAGAAAGTTTTCTACGACGTAATTACTCTATCCGAATGTGTATAAATATTCATTCGTCTGCCTCTGACAAATCCGCATAGAGTTATTCCATAAGTGTCTGCAAGATCAATTGCCTTGTCCATAGGAGCAGATACGGAAGCAATCATTTTTACCCCTGTCTTAATCATTCTAACGACAATATCAGAGGATATTCGTCCCGAAGAAACAAAAATTCCATCTTTAAAATTAATATCAGACTTATATATTTTGCCGATAACCTTATCAACAGAATTTCTACGACTTACATCATCAGCCCAGAATAAAATCTTATCCATAGCAAAAGCGGCCATATGGACACCACCGGTGGAATGGTAAACAGAAGGCAATTTTTGAAAATCCCTCATAAGATCCAGAATTTTATCAGCCGTATATCCGGAAGAAACAGTAAAATCTTTTTCCTCTAAACCAACCTTCTGCTGAGCTTCTTCCACCATCTGCCTAAAGGACTGTCCGGGTAATGCTTCTTTTGAACTGATAAACCAGTCTCTGCCCTTTTTTACAATATCAAGTAGGGGCGAACAACCATTCGCCCCTACTTGAATATGCCCTTTGACATAAAGCAAACCGTAAATAAGATCATCTATCTCCTGATCAAGAACCGGAGTCTGGTATATAAGTTTATCATTTAGAAACAAATTAAACCAATCTTCACATATAACAGGATCTTCAATTTTAGTAGAAACACCATGTTTATATCTAATAATTGTTTTATCCGATACTATCATGTTTTAATTAATTCAAGATCTGAAGGAGTATTGATATTTAGAAAAGACTGTAGATTTATACCGGCAAACATAAGATCACTCTGTTCAATAACAATTTTCGGCATATTTTCAATTACCCTTTGTAAATGATACTCTCCATTGGAAAAGGCTTCTTCCCAGTAAGACAGTACAGTTCTGGGATACAAGCCCAGGAAAGGCTGATACTTACCATTTACATGAATAACTGTAGCTTTTTCCACATTCCTTCTATTCCATAAAAACTCCAGAACTTTTTTCTCAAAAAAAGGGATATCGCAGGCAAGCAGAAGAAGCCAATCAGTAATTTCAGGTATAATGGATATTATTCCACTGAGGGGAGTGGAAACAGAATGGAAATCCTTAATAATATTACACCCGGTAAACTGATAAGTCTCTGGTTTTTTTGTTAAAATATTTATATTATCAGTAATAGAAGCTGCATTATGAATAGTCCATTCAAGAAGGGACTTACCTTCCCATAGGGCACAGGCCTTATCACTCCCAAACCGGCGACTACCGCCGCCGGCCAGAATTCCTGCAATTATGCTGTCATTAGCTTCAGATTTAAGACTCATTCGCTATTGTTTCTTTTGGTGCTTTTTTGGGTGTTTTTATGGTCTCAACCTTACAGGCAGCAACTTTTAGCTCAGGAATCTTGGACTGTGGATCCAAAACATCATTTGTAAGACGGTTTACAGGAGATTCACTAAAGTGAAAAGGAATAAAAATGACACCCTTTGCAACCCGATCACTCATCTTTGCCCTGGCTGTAATTACACCTCTTCTGGAACTAATCTGTAGAACATCGCCATCGGCTGCACCAAGATCTTTTAGATCTTCCTTACAAATTTCCAGATAACCCTCAGGTGCAAACTCACGTAATGGAGCGGAACGTCTTGTCATTGTAGCAGTATGATAATGATAAAGCATCCTGCCGGTTGTAAGTATAAAAGGATACTCCTTATCCGGCGCCTCAGCTGGAGGAATAAAATCCACCGGAGTAAATAGACCAAGACCTCTGGAAAATTTCTCTGCATGTAGAAAAGTTGTACCCTTATGTTCCGGTGTAGGACATGGCCATGCAAGATGCTCATTTTCCAGACGTTTATAACTTATACCCCCATAAATAGGAGTAAGCTCTGCTATTTCTTCCATTACGGCATTACTGTCCTTATAATCCATAGCATACCCGGTTCTGGTAGAAAGATCACATAATATTTCCCAGTCCCCTCTGGATTCTCCGGGAGAGGCTAAAGCTGGTCTTACCCTGAGAACAGCTCTATCAGAATTAGTAAAAGTACCCTCTTTCTCTGCCGCACTTGCAGCAGGAAGAACTACATCCGCATATTTTGTTGTTTCTGTTAGAAAAATATCCTGCACAACAAGAAAATCCAGCTTATTAAGAGCTTCTTCAACATGATTAAGATTTGGATCTGACAGCATAGGATTTTCTCCCATTACATAAAGGCCTTTTATATTACCCTTAGAGGCTTCGTTCATTATTTCCACAATAGTCAGCCCGTCTTTATCTGAGAGATTTTCAACATCCCAGGCTTTTTGAAATTTTTCTTTAACAGAAGGATTACTAACTTTCTGATAACCTGAATAAACATTTGGAAGACCTCCAAAATCACAGGCTCCCTGAACATTATTCTGACCTCTAAGTGGATTAACACCTGTGGAAGCTCTTCCAATCTGGCCTGTAACCATTGCAAGATTTGCCAGAGAAAGAACATTATCGGTTCCGGTAACATGCTGGGTAATTCCCATGGCATACACAATAGAAGACTTTTCTGAAGTAGCATAAACTCTTGCAGCTTCTCTAAGGTCAGCAGCCTTTATGCCTGTTATTTCCTCTACTTTTTCCGGAGTATAGGAAGATACAGCTTTTTTAAGCTCTTCAAAGCCTTCTGTTCTTTCTTTAATAAATTTATCATTCGCATAACCTTCAGTAATTATTATATTGATCATACCATTTATCCAGGCAACATCAGTTCCTGATTTTTGCCGCATCCATAGGTATGAATCTTTAACTATGTCAATTTTACGGGGATCAAAAACTATGATTTTGGCACCCTTAGCTGCTGCATTCCTAATATATGTACCTGTTACAGGATGTGTTTCCGTAGCATTTGTTCCTGTAATTAAAATACAGTCTGCATCTGCAAACTCCTCCACAGGGTTTGTCATAGCACCGGAACCAAAAGCTTTTCCCAATCCGGCTACAGTCGGAGCGTGACAAAGACGGGCACAGTGATCAATATTGTTTGTTCCCATGGAAGCTCTAAAAAATTTCTGAAAAATATAATTATCCTCATTTGTACATCTTGCCGAGGCAAGCCCTGCAAGAGCATCAGAACCATGAGTATCTCTAATACCGGTCATTTTTTCCGCTATAAGATCAAGAGCTTCATCCCAACCAGCTTCAACCAAGTCGCCATTCTTTCTAATAAGAGGAGTGGTTAATCTGTCCTTATTGTTTATAAATTCATAGCCAAACCGGCCTTTAACACACAACCTTCCATTATTGGGTTTTGCATGAACACCTCTTATTCTTACAACTTTCTCATTTTTAACCCACATTTCCACCTGGCAGCCTACACCACAGTAGGTACAGGTAGTCTTTACCTTTCTGTCTATATCCATTGCACGAATCATGGAAACAAGGGGTTTCTCCACTAAAGCTCCGGTAGGACAGGATTGAACACATTCACCACAGCCATCACATGTAGATTCGTCCCAGCTTGTATAATCCGGAGAAGGATACATATAGAACCCTCGTTCAACAAAAGAAAGAACACCCTTACCCTGAATCTGAGTACATGCAGCAACACATCTTCCGCATTTAATACATTTATCAGGCTGAAAATTTAAAACAGGAGAACTAAAATCGGGTTCCAGATCCGGTTTTACAGGAAGATAGTTCAACTTTGCAATTTCTTCACTTCCCAGCTGATATTTATATGCAATATCCTGAAGATCACATTCACCACTCTTCTGGCATATAGAACAATCATAATTATGATCCGATAGGATAAATTCCAAATTTGTTCTTCGAATACCCTCAATTTCCTTATCGAAGGCAGTTACATTCATCCCTTCTGAAACTTCTGTAGTACATGAAGTTTTAAGACCTCTCTGACCATCAATTTTAACAAGACACATTCGACAGGATCCGGTAGGAAGCATATGTTCCATCCAGCACAAACTTGGTATTTCAAATCCATTTTGTTTTGCTACTTTTAGTAGGTTTTCACCCTTTTCAGCCTCAATTTCTCTACCATCAATGGTTAAATGGATTTTTTCACCCACAGTATGCCTCCAAATATGTTTAAACCAAATAAAAATGTAGCTTGAGTATAGACTATATGTATTTCGTAATCAACATATTATGGGAGTTAGGTTGGTATTCAACTTTAAGAGGGGAAAGTGATCGCTGCGAGTCTCGCGATCAAACCCCTCGCTGCAAACCCGCTTTTCCAGCTATCGCTGGGGGTATAAGGGCGGGGTTTTCTTCATTGAGAAGCGCTTCCAGCTTTTATATATGCCTTATATTTTTCTATGTTAAGTTTTCTTTTCCAGTAATATAATTGCTTTAAACAAGTTATTTTCTTTGTCATCAATAAAATCGATATCAGGGTGTGCCCTTAAAGCATTAATAATTCCACTTCCAATTCCTCTGTAAGGCAGAATTTTTGTGGCAAATGAGGCTAGAATAGGGTTTCTGATATTTGAGTTCCCACTTTTAATGTTCTCGATTGTAAGATTATTTGGTAAATGCCCCGGGCTAACTATTTCGATCCTATTACTAAAAACAAATATCCGAATGGGCGCAGAAATAAAATAATCCCTGTGTATCAGCGCATTAGTAATCAATTCTTCAAATACTATTCTGGCAACTACTGGTTCTCCAGTAGAATTAACAGTTTTATCTCCTTGTTCATGACGTAAATTCGTTATTATGAAACTTATAGTTTGCTGGAAAATATCAGCTATTTTCCCTGTTATGTCTTTACTGTCTAAATAATCTTCACCATTACGATCATTTCCAGGATAACAAACTGCTTTTACAATAAAAATGGGTAATCTGAATTGTGGCCTTTGTGAAAATAACAGAGCTCCGGCTATGTTTAAAACGGAAGATTTTGCCAGGTTCATATTTTCGAGTAATTGAGGTAAGGGAATTTCTTGAGCTTCAATATCTTCCTTATATTCTCTTTTAAAAAATTTAGAAAAATAATCATTGTCGATATCAGAGACTGTAATACCATTTGCCGGAATTTCATCACCATGTATAAGGCCGGCTGTTTGAAACATTCTTTGGATTTCTTCCCGACTGGTTACCTTTCGCTTATCTGATCCACTTTTAACCCAAATAGCTCCATTATTATCCATATATGGTTTACTTACACCAGCAGGAATACTTATTACCATTACTAATCCATTTGGATGTGAAATATTTTCAGTTTCTGGATTAATAGGGGGTCTTACCGATTGGGATGCTGCATTGGAAAGTAATTGATTCAATCTACCAATATCATCACTTGATAATCCAGTAACCTCATTAGAATCCGCAACTCCTACAAGTAATTTCCCTCCGTTAGAATTACTGAAAGCAACTATTTCAGCAGCCAGGGAATTAATATTAGTGATATTCTCTTTGAACTGGTGATTACTGTCTTCCCCCCGGCTTATTATCTCAATTAATTCAGTGGTTTCCATATGTCATAGATCTCCTTGCGCCTTTTGAAAGCTATCTCTCCACCTTCCATTATATCAACAATCTCTTTTTGTAATAGAGGGGAATCAATACTACCACTTTGGAAATTAAGTTTGTCATCCACATATCGGCAGGAATGGATCTGCTCAGCATCCCCTAAAACTGGAAAATTCGCATTGTGAGTAGCAAAGATAAACTGAGTTTTATACTTCAACTGGCGAATAAGCTTTATAACATCTTCATAAATTGTCTGATTGTCCAAATCATCTTCTGGTTGATCTATGATAATGACATCGTTATCCTGTTGACTTAACACAAACAGAATTAAGGCTGAAGCCCTCTGTCCCAAAGAATGATGCTTTAATTCCTTTCCACGGTACTTAATAATAAAACGATTGGAAACCTGCCATACTAATAAGGTTTGTAAGTTATCAATAAAGTATCTCTCGAATGTTTCGGGAGAGGATCCCACATTTATTTTGACATTTTCCAGATCTTTATACATGCTTCCAAAATCACTGTAGTTATCAACAAGATGGGAAAGGGTTGCCTCCCTAATGTTGCTTCCCCTAAACATACTCTGCATAAAAGAAAGGAATCCTATCTTGTCCCCTTTAAACTCTCCTTCAATAGTTAATGCAGAGTGATTTTTATTTATTTTATTTAGTTCATTGTTTATTAATTGAAATTCCTGCTGCCATAATCCATTTAAAGTAGAAAGTGCTACAAGCAAATCATTTTTTATAAAATCTTTCTGAGACTGCTGTTTATTAATAGCTTCCAGCATCTGTTTTGCGGTATCTATCTGTTTCTGAAGCTCTGGGAATTCTTCCAGATTTAATTCTGCTGCTCCTTTGGATTTAAGCTCTTCTTCAAGTTTTCGTCGCGTTTTAGCAAATTCGTCAAGGAAGCTTTCTTTAGCTTTCTTAAATATTTTAATTTTATCTTTTAGGCTTTGCAAAATACTCTCTTTATTTCCCTGATCTTTTTTCATTCTTCCCAAAATATTTATTATACTTTCATATTCTTTGAAAAAATCATTAAAGAACTCTTCATTCTGTTTAGACTGATAAATCTTGTGATTATTAAGTTCATCCTCATGCTCACTAAGTAAGTTTTCAAAAGATTCAAAAAACCTTTCAACATCAGAAATAATCTTATTTAAGCGACGTTCATCTGCTTCGTAATCAGTTTGTTTTTTGAATTTTTCATCTACTCCATAGTCTTTGAATTTCTTTAAATTATATTCACCATCCTGTTGTTGTTGAATGTAGTCCAGTTTTTTTTCCTCTATATCAGATAACTTTAAAAGTGTGTTGATCGCATCAGAAACAGACTGCTTTTTTTCTTCAATCTGTTTTCTGATTGCATACAATTTTTCGCCAACTAGCTTTTCCACAAGATCCTTTTCGAATCCCTCTCCGGTACTGGAAAGATCTTTCTGTCCAAAATAGATTGGTTTATGGAGCACTGTCTCTTTGATCGATATTCCCGGCTGAAGTTTCCCTTCAATATATACCTCAGATGCTTCATTCAGGATCTTTTTGATCTTATACTCCTGTCCATATTGATCAATAGCAGTGATAATAGCCATACCTCCGCTACCTAATGTATGTTTTATCAGTTTCTGTTTATAATCGATGTCCATGGCTTTCTCGCCAAAGTGTATATCAAGTGTATATCGAATAGCTTCAAGTATAGAAGATTTTCCACTTCCTCGTATGCCGATCAATGAATTTAACTCTGGTGAAAAAAATATTGTCTGATTATTCAGGACACCACCCTCAAAAGATATACTTTTGATATATGAATGTTTGTATCCTTCAGGTGTTGTTGAGGAGGCTCGGTTTGGATAGTCAGAAAGAGCATATTTTACAGCCTCAAAGGTATATGAGCCTATTTTTAGCCAGGTTAGATCATCACCTTTGATATCATCAATTGACTTACAGTCAGAGCCTTCCACTTCTGCCGGATACCAGTCTTTTAGCCATGATTTTACTTTTGTTCGACAAACACGATCCTTTACATCATGTGTTCGCACTTTTTGAAAACCGAGTGTCTTCTGTCTGACATCTGCATATATGTTCTCGGAAAAGTCACTTAGTTTACCACCCTTCATTTCTTCCCAAAGTCCATTTTTTTGTTCTACATGGGCAAATATAAGGAAATAATCCCTACTTGTTTTTTCCAGCTCTTCTACTACCTGTAAAATATTTTTTTCACTTCTACCATTTCTCTGTTGGTATTCACTTTTTGATTTTCCAGTAAACATTGAAGAGATAAAAGGATTTATATAATCCTGTCCATTCTCAAGCCATTCATCGCTAAAAATGACCAAGGTATGTATTCCATTTGAGCCATCATTTACCGATAGTTCTACTCCAGGCAGTAAATAGATCTCTTCCTTTAGTGCTTTTTTTCTAAGATTCGTAAACTCATCTTTATCGAACTTATTGTGGTTTGTAATCAATCCTAACTTAATATTTTGTTCTTTAAGTTTATCTACATAATTATTGAGGTAAGAATTTTCTTCACCTTTATATATAAACTCCTTATCTGCCTTTGTATGAAGGTGAAAATCAGCTTTAATCCACAAAGAACCATAATTAAAAAGTGTATTTTCTCTATTTTTATCTGAGAGCATCAGAAAACTCCTTCGGTTGCATAGGCGAGCAGTCAACTTGTTGACGACCATCCTTTAAACTCTTAATATCGGTAAAAAAGGGATCATAATCGACAGTTTCTTATGCTTTAAATTTAAAATCCATTATCTACAACCCACTTACAACAGCACTAAGCATCTTCCTGCTCATTTTTTCCTTATCGACGAGGTTTTCACCCAGTTCATTGCATAAAGCCATTAGGGAATCGACTTTGGATACAATTCGTTTTTGTTCATCGAGGGGAGGTAGAGCAAAAAAAGCATTTACTGCTTTATCTGTACCTAATCTTGGCATTCTTATTCCATGTGTAGAAGAGTTTGCATATTCAATGAAATATGGTGATTTTAAAAACCATCTGAGATAAAAAGGATATATATCCATAGCCATTCACCGGTATCATTTCTGTTGTATATACACCTGGTTTATCGGCAACAATAACCTTGTCCAGATATGGCCGCAATTTACCATATAGAACATCACCAGCATTAAAAATGTTCTTAGTACTTTTTGACTGTCTTTCTTTAAAATTCAATACCTTAATAACTCTAGAAATACTTTTTTCAATATCTTCCTCTCATTAACCAAATGCTCCTTCTCTACCCTAATCTTCTCCAGCAGTATACTCGCCGGTTCATCATGGAGATCCTGGGACACAAGTTTCCCCTGTACTGCAAATTGGAGGATCTTCTCCCTTGTTTTTTTTATTCCTTCCGGAGACTTAGCCAGTATGTCAAAGTTGTCAAATAAAAATTTCATTATGCAACAAACACAAATGCATTTGCGGAAGGGATAAATAGTAGAATCCAGCATATAAAAGCAACTGCTCGTGGATTTAGAAACTTTGAGAACTACAGGACTTCTATACTTTTTTATTGTGGTAAATTAGACCTCTATCCATAGAAAACCCGGAAGAGCCCAAAAAAAGATAGCTAATCGATCTATCCTATGGTATCCTCAAAGTCTGTGGAGGAACAAATGAAACGAACAGTTCTTACAATGATGAATGAAGCTGCGGAAAAGTATGGAGACTACCCCTATCTTGCAAATAAATCTGATGAAGGTTGGGATAAAATAAGCTTTAAAGAATCCAGAGAGAGAGCAAAAACAATTGCAGGAGCTTTAATTCAAAGGGGATTCAAAAAAGATGATCCATTTTCAATAATTGCAGAAGGCCGAAGTGAATGGGTTATATCCGAACTTGCAGTTATAATGATTAGAGGTATTTCTGTACCTCTATCCTTAAAACTATTACCAGAAGAGATTCCATTCAGAGTTAATCATTCAGAAAGCAAAGTAATTATATTCTCCCATTTAACTCTGGATAAGGTATTTAATGTCAGAGATAATTATGAAAGGGATATTTTTTATATCTACCTGGATGATGACAAGAAAAATTTAGATAAATTGATGTCCATGGATGGAATAGAATATGGTAAAAATCTTATCAGCTATTCTGATTTATTTGCAGAAGGGGAAAAAGCTGATCAGAGTATAACCCAAAAAGTGATTTCGGCCATGGAAGCTGCAGAAGAAAATGATACAATAACAATCTGCTATACTTCCGGAACAACGGGCAATCCAAAGGGGATAATGCTTACCCACCTTAATTACTGGGCAAACTGCCTTGGAGCAAGAGACATGGCACAATTTCCAGAAAAAATATCCACCCTGGTAATTCTTCCACTGGATCACTCATTTGCTCATACTGTTGCTCTTTATGCAGCCTATCTTATTGGAATAACCCTGTACTTTGTGGATGCCAGAGAAAAGTCCGGAGGAATACTCAGAAATATCCCCAATAATCTAAAGCAGGCAAATCCATATTTCCTTCTTACAGTTCCAGCCCTGACAGGGAATTTCATGAAAAAGATGAAGAGTGGAATAAAAGCAAAAGGAGGTATTATTGCCTCACTTTTTAATAAAGGGCTGTCTGCCGGTATTGAGTATTATGGTGATGGTTATAATAAAAACAATAAACATGTAAAGGGAATGTGGGCATATAAGCTCTCAAAACATCTTATATTTCCAAAGCTACAGAAAGTATTTGGAAACAACCTCCATTTTTGTATTGGAGGAGGAGCTTTACTGGATGTAAATCAGCAGGAGTTCTTTAATACAATAGGAACTCCCGTGTATCAGGGTTATGGATTATCCGAGGCAACACCTGTTATTTCGACAAATGCTCCACACAGACATAAATTTGGTTCTTCGGGTAATGTCCTTGAGAATATAAATCTAAAAATCATTAAAGAAGATGGAACAGAAGCACAAACAGGAGAAAAAGGAGAAATTACAATTCAAGGTGATAACGTAATGAAAGGTTATCTAAAGAATAAAGAAGCAACCAGTAATACTGTAAAAAATAACTGGCTCTATACAGGGGACCTTGGATATATGGATAATGACAATTTCCTCCAGGTCACCGGACGGGCAAAGGCTTTATTAATTTCAGATGACGGAGAAAAATACTCCCCTGAAGAAATTGAAGAAACTATTATAAGTACCCAGGATTTAATAAGCCAGATAATGCTCTACTGTGATCATAATGTATACACAAGCTGCCTCTTGACAATAGATACCGGAGTAGTAAAATCAAGAGGCCTTACAGACCCGGAAAAACTTTTAGATGAAATATGGGATAGTATGAATATTTGGAAAAATAAACCTTCATCTAACCAAAACTTTCCAAAACAATGGATTCCCAGCACTTATCAACTTATCACAGAACCATTCAGTGAACAGAATAAAATGATAAATTCCACAATGAAGATGGTTCGATACAGAATAACAGAGATCTACAGGGAGAGAATTGATTACATGTATTCTGATAAAGGGAAAATATATATCAACGAAAAAAATATTGCCGCAGCCAGGGAAATTTTATCGGTGTAGAGACGCAAGATCTCTTAAACAACAGATGCCATTATTTCCTGCTCATCAATATCTACAGCATCCCATGGATAGCATATCCATAAATCCTCAATTTCGTCTCCTACAAAGTAGTGGGAGACTTCTTCAGGTATGGCACCCTCTTTTAGTTTATTTTTATTATGAAGAACAGCCACTGAAATATCAGCAGGATTATGTCTTAAAAGTTCCCTTAGACAATACTCAAGAGTAATTCTGGAGTCATCAACCTCATCTACCAGTAAAATTTTCTTTCCGGCTAACTTGGATTCGACCTCATCTATCCATTGTACTTTTTCCGGCGCATTTTTTGGTTTATTATTTTCGTCATAATAAGATATACCCACAGTGTAGATAGGTCTGTTTATATAAGTTTTAAGCATTCTCGCAGGTATAAAACCACCGGTTCCAATAGCAACAATTACATCCGGATTATACCCGGCATTATTAATCTCTACCGATAATCTTTTTACTGTTTTATGTATCTGATTATAACTAAGATAGAATTTCCTTGGTTCTGCCATTGCTTTTACCTTTACTCTTTTTTTAAGGATATGTGAGTAGTATTTTTTTTTCAAGTACCACTATTCACTTTAAAAGAAAAAATGTGTATTTTACTTATTATTAAAACTCTTGAAAGAAAAAAATTGGAAGGTATAAATGGCATTTATAAAATCAGCCCTGGAAATAGCACTGGAAAGAACAAAAGACGTAAAAAGTGATCCTAAGACAGTAAAGAAGGATGAACTGTTAAAAGCAGGGAGAAAACTTGCATCAGAATATCTGTTTACATTGAACTTTGATATAACAAAGATGAAAACCCGGATAAATCAGTATAAGGGTGAAGACAGAGCAACATTTTTAAATGGAATTATTAAAACATTTATTGCCAATATAAATTTACCAAAAAATAATTTATATGAGGACATGCTTAACAAAATTTCTGATGGACTTGGTGAATTATCTTCAAACAAAAAAGATACGGTTAAAATGATAGATCAGATAAAACAATTCTATGTCCAGTACCTGGAAAGCAAAGAACAACTGATTGAAGCAATAAAACAGCAATATGCCCCACGATTAATGCAGAAACAGAAGGAACTTGCAGAAAAATATGGACAGGATGTTAATATTCCTCCTGAACAGGATCCTGAGTTTATGGAAATATTACGTTCTAATATACAAAAACTGGAAACCCAATACCACGAATCCCTGGCAGGAGCCAAAGAGGAATTAAGAAAAATAATGTCGTAGAGATGGGTTTTTGCCGTAGGGATGGGTTTTAAACCCATCCCTACGACATTTTATCGCCCGATAAACCTATACCATTCTTCCGGTATCATAGAGACAGGAATAAGATACCCTAACTGACCAGCATTCTCTTCAATCGTGGATGTTGGAAAGGCTACAAGTTCATAAAATGAGTTAATTGCCGCACCACCTGAATTCCCACTGTTTATTTCTGCATCTGTTTTTATAAACAAGCTGCCGTTTAATTTTTCGAACCCACTTACTATCCCTCTGGTAAGAGATATTGAGGCTCTGGATCCAGTTCCCCCTATTTTGGGATACCCCAAATAAGTTAATGGTTGTCCCAGTTTAAGTATAGAGGTATTGCCCAAAGTAAAATAGGGAAAATTATAGTTTATAGGAATGGGATTATCATACAAACCCGAAGAAATATGTAATAAGGCAAGATCCTTTTCGACCGAATAATCTATTAAATCAGCTTTAAACAATTCAAGGGGAGGTAGTTCATTTGACAAATTTACTGCTACATAAATATTATCCGATACTGCTAATGTAAAATCCTCTATTACATGCCAATTAGTAATAACATAGCCACTGGAACTAACAAGAGTCCCTGAGCCCTTGGCTGCATTACCAATAATTTCAACTGTGGACATTAGTGCATTCTGCATTTCATCACTTGCAGTCGGGAATCTGGGAATTTCAGCTAATTCTTTGGGAGTTTCATTTCCAAAACTTGATAATATAGAAAAATCTACAGGATGATCATTCGAAATCTGATCAAATACAAGAATATAGTAAATTCCCGGTTTTACCTGCCCGCCATCTATTCCATTTACACAAAGAGTTTCTCTTCCCAAAAGACTGTCTCTTAAGAAATCATTATTATTTTTTGTAATTTTCTTATTATTATAAGCTACCATTAAATCCAGATCTGCATTTGTGTTATACAGATCAATACGAAAGGAATTAGTACGTTCAGGAATTTTGAGTGCAAAAAGGCCAGCCATACCATCCCGGGGAGAAAGTTCATACTCTGCGGAAACACCAGGATGAATAGTATCTTTAACTTTGTATTTTTGTAAATCCAACTCAATATTATAAGATATATCTGCAGAACGCTTACCATTGATAACAGGAAGAGTATCTCTTTGATAACTTACATCCAGATAATAGGTTCCATCTTCCAGGGGTAACTCTGACAAACGGCTTATTAGCAAGCTCTCATTATAAGCATCCTGAGTGCTTGAATAATCAACATTATCATAATTTTCAATCTCGGAACCTTTTTTAATAAAAACATCAAGGTCAGCAGGGGAATTACTAACAGTTATTTTAACAGCAAAAACATCGGAAGAAACTTTAAATTTAAATGTCTGATAGCTTAATCCTCCATTTGACATATCAATATGACCAGAAACCAGACGACCGGATAAGAGATCTCCCTTAGCACTCTTTTCTAAAGAAAAAGATAGGACAGGAGAAAACAACAGTACAAATACCATGATTAAAATAAATATAGGGAATTTCACAGGAAGTCCTTAGAATAAGTTTGTTGTAGGAGATACTATCACAATTTTAAATATTTTCAAGCATGATAATTATAAAAGAAGCTTGAAAAGCATAAAGATTTTCTCTATACCTAGTAGGCGGAGGAGATATTTATGTCTATAGAGCAAACATTTACAATAATTAAGCCAGGGATTCTACAACGAAGATTAGTTGGAAGTATCATATCAACATTCGAAGCAAAGGGTTTTCGAATTATTGCTATGAAAATGATAAAATTTTCTAATACAGTTGCAGAAAAACATTATGGGGAACATAAAGACAAAGATTTTTATATGCCCCTTATAAAATATATGACATCCGACCCTGTAATTGTAATGGTTTTAGAACGCGAAAATGCTATTGAATCTCTTAGAAAAATTGCAGGTTCCACAAACCCTGATAAAGCTGAAGCTGGAACAATACGAGGAACTTATGGCGTAAGTACCAGAAAAAATATTATACATGCATCCGATTCGATAGAAAGTGCCGTCAAAGAAATAGAACTTTTTTTCAAACCGGAAGAACTTCATACCTACAATGATAATTTAGGAGAATGGTTCTAAATGGCAAATCTTGTAAAAAATAAAAAGGTTGGGATACTAAGTGCAGGAGCATGGGGAACAGCAGTTGCAAAACTAATTGCAGATAACGGGAATACAGTAACAGTATGGGACTTTATGGATTCTGTAGTTGAAAATATAAATAACAGGCATATAAATGACAGATTTCTTCCGGGTGTAACCCTCCCATTAAACCTTACAGGATCTACAAATATTGCAGAAGTTGCAGATAATAAAGATTTTCTAATTATAGCTTCTCCTTCCCTCTATATTCTGGATACAGTAAAAAAACTTACTCAAATACCTGGTGTTGCAGAAGGTAAAACGGTAATTGCAGTTCTTACAAAAGGCTTTATTGATACGCCGGGTGGTCCCTCGTTAATTTTAAAATCTCTGGAGGACTATCTTCCTGGATTTTACAAAAACAACATGGTATATATTTCGGGACCAAGTCATGCAGAAGAAGTTGCAAGAAAGAAGCTGACAGGATTAATAAGTGCATCGAAAAATGGCAAAAATGCAATTAAAATAAGGGAGCTTCTGTCATCCGATAACATGCTTGTTTTTTCTTCTTTAGATGTGGAGGGAGTACAAACTTCCGGAGCTGTTAAAAATGTAATTGCAATTGCATTTGGAATGCTGGATGCACTAATGGAGTTGTCAGATAAGTTTGGGGATAATTCGGAATCACTTTTATTAGCAGCAGGCCTAAATGAAATACAAACTCTTGGAGCAGCACTGGGATCTAACTATCCTGAAACTTTCACATCCATTGCCGGTGTGGGAGATCTGGATGTAACTTGTCGAAGCAAGTATGGAAGGAACAGAAGATTTGGCGGCGAAATTATTAAAGACAGAAGAATTGCCAAATTTGAAAACCTGGATCATTTAATTAATAATATTGATGAAATTGGATATCTCCCGGAAGGCATAATAGCAGCTCGCTTTGTAAACAAACTGGCAATTCAGTATAAGTTAAAATTACCAATATGTAACATGGTTTACAGAATTCTAAATAAGGAATTAAAACCATCTATTGGCCTGGGAGAGATGTTAAGAGGGATGAACCTGTAACTTCGATACATTTTGCTGGGGCAAAACACTCAGTTACCATTGATTAAACGGCGACACTGGTCATCAAGTGATTTCGTATTTCCAAGTAAATTTTCAATTACAGGACACACTTCAATTGTATCGAGATAGCATTTTAACAGTTATCTTTGTTCAGTTTCTGAACCATACTCTTTAAATATTTCATATTCTCAAGTGTATACCCTTCCCATTTCATTGGGAAAAATGAATTATTATGAAAGAGAGGCTCTTTTTCAAGAGGGAAAGGGCAAAGCTCAATACTCTTTTGCCAAAGAACTGTTCCCGGAACAGGGGAATATTCAGCCAGTGAGACCCTTATTCCTGTATCTGACGCAGTTTTTATAGACCTCTCTACATCCTGCCAACGCTGTTCTGGTAATCCACCTAAAATATAGGCTGTAATTTTATTTTTTGAAAAACCGGATTTTTCAAGGGTTTCAACAACTCTAAATAAATCATCTTTCGGGAATTTATCATCATAATCAGCATGAAAATCACTGGATGAAGACTCATAACCAAGTCGAATTTCCTGAAACCCGGCTCTTTTCATTAAAACAGCTGTTTCTTTATCTAAAAATTGAAGATGTACAGCATTTGGAAGATAAAATTTAACTGGTAATTCTTTTTTTAACACTAATTCCAAAAAAGGTTTAATACTATAGTTACTGTTTACAAGAAGGGCATCATCATAAAAGGCAAAATTACCAGTTCCAAAACGTTCATACATTTCAAGGAGAGACGCAAAAGTATTCTCCACGTTTCCAGAAATAAATGATTTACAAAGAATATCTGAAGCACAATAATCACAATGGAAAGGACAACCTTCATTTAATCTGATTATACCAGAATCCTTCCATACTTCTTTCAGCATAAGAGGTGCTGGAGGTATAGTCCCCCCGGGTAAGGGAAGAGAAAACCTTTCCAGGATTGACTTAACAGATTCTTCTGTATTACTGCTAACTACATAATCAGAACCGGTAACATTCTTACAATGACAGGGCATAAGATTTGCATAAATACCTCCGGTTACTACCGGAATATCAGGAAAAATACTTTTGGATATTTTAACAGCCTCAACAACACCTTTATACCAGTAGGTCATTCCTGAAGTAACAAAAACAATATCAGGAACAATTTCACTTACTTTCTTTTTTAAAACTTCCTCCAAAACCCCATAACGCCCAAAATAACGTTCAGACTCCACTCCTGAAGGTAAAGGAGTTCTCATCCTGGGAAATTTACCCGTTCCATTAGATATACGCCGGGGATTACCAAGCAAACTGTTGGTTTCAAAATTGTTATAATCAAGACCATTTAGAAAAAAAACCTCGTAACCTGATTCTTCAAACCACCTTCCTAAACGAAGAAGTCCATAGGGTTTAAGAAAAAGATCAAATAAGGCAAAATCATATATTGGCGGTTGAAATAGTAATAATCGTGGTTTTGTAGATTTGGGACTCATCACAATATACAGCTAAACCTAAAATCTTTGGTTTGACAAGAGAATTATTCGATTTTTGTTAGCACAGCACAGTAGGGTAGGGTTTAAAACCCTACCCTACTGGACTACTGGACAATAATTGTTCTTTTTGTTATCTTTCCATCTAATTAGACGGCGCCGTACCCAAGCGGTAAGGGAGAGGTCTGCAAAACCTTCATGCACCGGTTCGAATCCGGTCGGCGCCTTAAAAACCGTTGTATGCAATAATTCTACATACAGCGGTTTTTTCTATTTAAATACTCTTTTTAGCTCAATCTTAAAATTTTCAAAAATATCTGATACTAGCAGTTTATCCTTCTCATAGATCTCCGGCTCCTTGTATTTCCCATCTTTAGAAAGCTTATATCTAAAAATAATCTTGTCTCCTGGCGAAACTACCCAGTATTCCTTAACTCCATGCTTCTCATAAAGTGAAAATTTCTGATGCAAATCTTTGGACATTGTAGATGGACTTAATATTTCAACAACAAGATCCGGAGCTCCTATACAACCCTTATCATCAAGTTTTTCCTTATCACAAACTACGACCAGATCAGGCTGAACAACAGTTGAAATTTCAGATTCCTCCTGTTCAAAATAATCAGGAAACCGTACATCAAAGGGTGCACAGTATACTTCACAAGGAGTTTCAGTTAATAAATTATAGATCTGTCCCAGTATTTCAGTTAATATTGATTGGTGATGTCTTGAGGGTGCCGGAGACATATCGAAAGCTACTCCATCTATAAGCTCCCATCTTTCACTCTCCGGCCACAAGCTATAATCACCATAGTTATATACTTCATCTATTTTTTTTACACCCATCTTCATTCCTCCATTATAACTATATATATGAGGAAAGTTAAGCATTTGCTTCAAAAAGAAAGCTCTAAGGTGTACAAATATACCAGTTGGTATGATTATTAATTTTAATTACTTCTACAGAACTGAAAATTTCTTCCATCTCTTTAAGCCCTGTACGGATAAAATTGAAATAATCACCACCCTCTATAAATTCAATAATATCAGTTAAAATATTTCTATTCGGACTGTAATCATGAAAAAGAACCTTACCCCTGGATAACCTTGCAGCTTCCAAAAATAATTTACTTCTTTTAGAGCTATCCAGTCCATGAGCAACAAAAGCAAAAGTAATTAAATCAAAAGACTTATCTTCAAAATCCAGTCCCTCAATTATGTCTCCATACCTGCAATCAAGCCCTCTTTTTAAACCAAATAACAGCATTACTTTAGCCATATCCAGACCAATAACTTCAAACCCTCTATCTGCAAGAGCCTGGGTCAAGGCTCCTGTTCCGCAACCTACATCCAGTATTTTTGCATGTTCGTCCAAATTCAGGATATCGATATGTTCGGACAAGGCTTTGGAATAATTTTTATTTTGGCTTTTAAAAAACCAGCTATAACCAGGGGCAATAAGATTAAATAATAGTCTATGGAATTTAATATTCATAAGTCAGACTATAGTTGAAATTTTTAACAAAAGCAATATTATTAATTTACACTAAATAAGGAATAAATAGCTTGACTGTATTGAATAAGGAGAGTATTTATACGGCAGTATATTATGTTTGATTAAAAGAAACCCTTAAATTAGGAGTAAAAATGCGTAGAAAAGATAGAAATAAAATGCCCTTTGATTTTGCACAGTACCCATTATTATTCGGACACAGGGGTTGTCCAAAATCTGCTCCGGAAAATACACTGGCTTCATTTAATAAAATTCTTAAGAATAAAATACCCGGAGTAGAACTGGATGTCCATCTTTGTAAGAGTGGAGAAATTGTAGTTATTCATGACCTCAACCTTAAACGTACGACAGGTAAAGATGCCCTGGTTGCAGAAACAACCCTCGATGATTTAAAAAAACTCGATGCAGGTTCATGGTTTGACAATTCCTTTTCAGGGGAAAGGATCCCAACCCTGGATGAAGTTTTTGAACTTTTAGGAACAAAAGTTTATTATGATATTGAAATTAAACACAGAAACAGACAGTATGGGGAACTTGAAAATAAATTGGTAAAAAAGATTGCAGAATGGAATATGCAAAAACAGGTAATTATTTCTTCCTTCAACCCCATAGCAATTTTAGGTGTTAGAAAAGCAAATCCCCAGCTGAATACAGCAGTTATATATACAAAATGGAAGGAACTTCCCTGGTATCTTCGAACAGGGGGAGGTAAATATATTTGTAAACCCAACATTCTAAAACCGACAAGACATCAGATAACCCCTTTTTCTATGTTTCTTACAAAAAAAATAGAAGAATATACTGTTGTAACATGGACTGAAGATGATCCTGAAAAGGCAGTAAAATATTTTAATATGGGTGTGGATGGAATTGTTACCAATGTACCGGAAAATATGCTGGATATGGTTCGTAAACGGTGGGATACGTAAAATCGACGGCATGTTATACATAAGAGCAGCCACAATGAATTATATTCTTTCAAAATATCTTTTTAATTCCCATTCGGAAACATTTTTTCCGTATTCTTCCACTTCCAAAACAGCATGGCGGACATAATGATCAACAATATCATCACTAAAAATTTCCCTTGCAATTTTTGAATTATTAAAATTATCTGCTGCTTCTTTTAAGGAGCCCGGTACTTTTGGAAGGGAATCATCGGCATATATATTCCCTTTTTTCAAAACCGGAGGCTCAATTTTATGTTCCACTCCGTATAATCCGGCAGCGATGGTTGCGGCAAAGGCAAGATACACATTTGCATCGGCTCCAGGAAGTCTGTTCTCTATTCGAAATCCCTGTCCCGTACCAACAATCCTAAAACTGGTAGTTCTATTGTCATAATCCCATGCAATTTTTGTGGGAGCAAAAGAATCATTACTAAATCTTTTATATGAATTTACAGTAGGAGCAAAGAAAATAAAGAACTCAGAAGCAAGAAAATTTAAACCTCCAAGAAAATACCTGAAGAATTCACTTTCACTACCATTTTTAAGGAATACATTTTTGCCTGTAATCTTATCAACAATACTGGAATGAATATGACAACTGGATCCTGCATCAGAATCGGAATATTTAGCCATAAAAGTAATAGAATTACCATTTAGATTTGCTATTGTTTTGGCTCCATTTTTATAAATCATATGATTATCGGACATCTCTAAAGGCGTGGAATACTTCAATCCAATTTCATACTGTCCAATTCCGGTTTCACCCTTTCTTGATTCAATTGGAATACCAGCCTCAGAGACCTGGTTACAGATATCTCTTACTACATCATCCTTAAAACCAGTATTAAGAATACTGTAATCTATAGGATAAGGAGAAGAAGGAACTAATCCCTTGTAACCATCTTCATAAACAGATTTATAGGGATTATCAAAAAGATAAAATTCCAGCTCAGAAGCCATCATTCCCTTCATACCCATAGCTGCAAGCTTGTTACACTGATTTTGCAGCATAGTTCTGGGTGCAATATCTA
>Ga0190306_1000125_pt1 | contig 29933 bp, 31 predicted proteins | sample 48700734_MG_FD_161657 | JGI IMG/M metagenome (GOLD analysis project Ga0190306, IMG submission 161657) | Hydrothermal vent sediment bacterial communities from Southern Trench, Guaymas Basin, Mexico - 4870-07-3-4_MG | ecosystem: Environmental > Aquatic > Marine > Hydrothermal vents > Sediment ... | reverse complement strand
TATCCTCTATCCTTAAAACAAACTTGCCACTGTAATGTAATGAAAAGAGCATATTGAAAATGGCAGTTCTTGCATTTCCTAAATGCAACTTACCTGTAGGGCTTGGGGCAAAACGTACCCTTACCTTTGCGTTGTGGGTTTCCATTTTAGCTCTATTCATTGCTTTTTTAGAAGGACAACTGCATAGGCAGCCATTCCCTTACCAGAGCCTATATAGCCAAGTCCCTCTGCCCTCTTTGCCTTAATATTTATAGCCTTTTCTGAAACATTTAATACATCTGAAATATTCTTTACCATTTGAGGAAAATAGGGTTTGAGTTTTGGTATCTCGGCCACTATTGTGGCATCTAAGTTGATCAATCTATATCCATTTTTCTCCATCATCCTCTTTACTTCCTTGAGTATCTTTAAGCTAGAGATCCCTTTAAGGCTGGGGTCTGTATCTGGGAAGTGGATCCCGATGTCCCCCTCTCCCATAGCGCCAATTATGGCATCACAAATGGCATGGAGTAATACATCTGCATCAGAATGCCCTAATAACCCCTTTTCAAATGGGATCTCTACCCCTCCTAATATAAGCGGGCGGCCTTCTGCCAGTGGATGCACATCCATACCAAAACCAATATGCACCTAGCTATTTTAATATATGATTTTAGATTCTGCAATTTTGATTGCTAAATTTCAAAAAATTTAATAAAAATTAGAAAATAATCTAAAGGAGGAAAAGATGGGGTGGAAGGGATCATTAGGCTTATTGATTGGCCTTTTGGCCATAGCACTTTCTATTTACCTTGGTTTAAATAGTTTGAGCAAGACCATTAATACTGCAAAAATGGATATAATATCAAAGATTGATTCTGTATCTGATAGAGTCCCTACAAAGGGTGATTTGATAGCAATAACCTATGCCTTTAGTAAAACCTTCTCTGAGAGAAGGGAAATAAGATCTGAAGATATAAAGGAAGGTTACAGTCTAGCTAAAAGATTCTTGCCAGATCATCAACCAGCAATTCATTAAATTGCACAACCTCTTATTATTATAATTTATTGCATCAGCGATGATGTTATGTTATAAATTATGAAGGAGTTCTCTATGTTTGTTAGAAAACCATCAGTAGCAGGGCAGTTTTATCCTGCCGATGTCCCTACCTTAATAGAGTATCTGGATCGTTATATCCCCAAGGACCTACCCAAGGAAAATGTACTGGCCATTATGGCACCCCACGCAGGCTATATCTATTCAGGGCATGTGGCTGGCAAGGTATATGGGAGGATATCCATCCCTGATGATGTAGTGATCATGGGACCAAGCCATACGGGTCTTGGTGCTAATTTTGCATTGATGGATGAAGGCATCTGGGAGATGCCCCAAGGTTCAGTGTCAATTAATAAAACACTGGCAGATTTGATCCTCTCTGAGGGCAAGTTTACTAAGGATACGGTGGCCCATCAATATGAGCATTCATTAGAGGTCCAATTGCCATTCCTTCAGTATTTAAAGAAGCAGTTTAGATTTGTCCCCATTGTACTGTCATATACAGATTTTTCCACCTGTGAGGAGTTAGGAAAGGCATTGGCCAAGGCCATAAGCAATTATAATAAACCAGTACTCATTATCTCCAGCAGTGATATGACCCACTATGAATCCCAAAGCTCTGCTGAGAAGAAGGACAGAATGGCAATTAAAAAGATACTGGCATTAGACCCCTATGGCCTGTATGAGACTGTAAGGGAAAATCACATCACTATGTGTGGTGTTATTCCTACTACGGTGGCCCTGGTGGCCTCCAATCTGCTTGGGGCAGGGGAGGCGGAGTTGGTCTCTTATGCTACATCTGGTGATGTTACAGGGGATTATTATCAGGTAGTAGGCTATGCAGGGATAATCATCAAATAAAAATTGATTTAAAAAAGTTGCAGGCTGATAGAGATTTTTGGCTTGATATTATATGTCGGCAAGGGACAACTCGAAAAAGGTTAGAACACGTTTTCCACCAAGTCCTACGGGTCATCTACACCTAGGGGGGGCAAGGACGGCCCTTTTTAACTGGCTATTTGCCAGACATCACAAGGGTACATTTATCTTACGTATCGAGGATACAGATATATCGAGGTCAAGACCAGAGTATGTAAATTCTATTATAGAGGGCCTAAAGTGGTTAGGCCTTGATTGGGACGAAGGCCCATATTTTCAATCAGAGCGCCTCTCCATCTATAGAGAACACATCGAAAGACTGATCAATGAGGGCAAGGCATATTATTGCTATTGTACAAAGGAAGAGCTTGAGGAAAAAAGAAAGGCTGCCCTGGCGCAGGGTAGGAAACCAAGGTATGATGGGACATGCAGGGACAAGCACCTGCCCAAAAAACCTGGGGCTGTAGTGAGATTTAGGAGTGAGCTTGTGGGGGAGACCGTATTGAACGATTTGATCCATGGCCCTATCATATTTGAAAATAGGGAATTGGATGATTGGGTTATTCAAAGGGGCGATGGTACCCCCACATATAACTTTGTAGTGGTTGTAGACGATGCCATAATGGGGATCACACATATAATTAGGGGTGATGACCACATCAATAATACCCCTAAACAACTTCAACTCTATAAGGCACTAGGATATGAACCACCAAAGTTTGCACATGTGCCTATGATATTGGGCCCTGATAAGGCAAAGCTGAGCAAGCGACATGGGGCATCGTCTATCCTGGAATATAAAGAGGAGGGTTATCTACCCCAGGCACTGGTGAATTTTCTTGCAAGGTTGGGATGGTCATATGGAGATCAAGAGATATTTTCACTAGAAGAGCTGATTGAAAAATTTGATATCTCCCATATTGGTAAATCAGCAAGTATATTTAATAGGGAAAAATTGCTCTGGCTTAATGCACACTACATAAAAGAGGAGAAAGATGAGGGGCTTGCAAGGAAACTGATACCATTTTTAAAAAAGGAAGGTTATCAAGTACCAGATATAGACTATGTAAAAAATGTAGTATCTACATTAAAGACAAGGGCAAAGACGCTATCTGAGATGGCAAAAATGGCTGATTTTTATTTTCTAGAAGAAATAAGTTATGATATGGAGGCTGCCAAAAAGTTCTTGGTGCCAGATATAAAGGAGGCAATGGAAGAGTTTATAAAGGCTATAGAAAAACTGTCTGATTTTTCACAAGATATACTAGAAGATCTATTTAGGGATATACAAAGAAAATACAATTTAAGTACACGTAAATTTGCGCAGGCCATTAGGGTTTCCCTTACAGGTAGAACTGTAAGCCCAGGCCTATTTGAGATAATGGCTATCTTGGGCAGGGAGAGGGTATTGCCAAGGTTAAAAAGGGCAATTACCACAATTGATCATGTATAGGCCTGATTTTGAGACATTTTGTAATTTGGCAAAAAAGGCAAATTTTATCCCTGTATACAAGGAATTTTTGGCCGACATAGAGACCCCAGTAACTGCCTATCTAAAATTAAAGGACAAAGGTTACTCATTCTTATTAGAGAGTGCAGAGGGCGGGGAAAAGTGGGGAAGGTATAGCTTTATTGGCTGTACGCCAATACTAATTATTACCTATCAAGATGAGAGGGTAAAAATCTCTGGCCCTGAGGGTAGGGATATCTATGAGAGGGTAAATGACCCCTTGCCTCTACTTAGGGAGACACTTAAGGAATTTCATTTGGCCCAGCTTTCTGATTTACCGAGATTTCAGGGTGGGCTCATAGGTTATTTTTCTTATGACATTGTTAGGTGCTTTGAAAGACTACCAAATATCTCTATAAAGGACCTTTCTATACCTGAGGCAGTATTTGTCTTGCCAAAGACACTGATTATATTTGACCACGTTAAACATACAGTAAAGATAGTAAGCTTTGTAGACTTGCGAAAAGAGAGGGAATTAAAAAAGGCCTATGAGGGTGCGATATCCTCTATAGAAAAAAATATCTTACAGCTTAGATCTCCACTAAACTATGGGTCTAAGGCAATTTCAATCTCTACCATCTCCTCAAATTTTAGTAAGGAATCATTTATGTCAGCGGTAGATAGGATCCGCTCTTATATATTTTCTGGCGATGCCATCCAGGTGGTGCTCTCGCAGAGGTTGAGTACAAAGATAGAAGGCGATGATTTTAGTATATACAGGGCATTAAGGAGTATAAATCCCTCACCATATATGTTTTATCTAAACTTTGATAACTTAAAGCTCATTGGCTCCTCGCCAGAGATACTAGTAAGGCTAGAGGGTGATTTGATTACACTTAGGCCCATTGCAGGCACTAGACCTAGGGGAAGGGATGAAAATGAGGACCTGGCACTAGAGGAGGAGCTTTTAAATGACCCAAAGGAGAGGGCAGAGCACATTATGCTGGTAGATCTGGGGAGAAACGATGTAGGGAGGGTATCAAGGCCAGGCACAGTAAGGGTGACAGACCTTATGGTGATTGAGAGATATTCTCATGTAATGCACATTGTCTCAAATGTAACTGGTAGATTGCAAGAGGGAAGAGATGCATTTGATGTCTTAAAGGCATGTTTTCCTGCAGGTACAGTAAGTGGGGCACCAAAGATAAGGGCTATGGAGATCATTGAGGAGTTTGAACCCACTAGACGTGGGCCTTATGCTGGGGCCGTTGGTTATTTTAGTCTATCTGGGGATATGGACTTTTGCATTACTATCCGCACAGTGGTTATTTGGGAAGATATGTTACATGTGCAAGTAGGTGCAGGGATCGTGGCCGATTCTGTTCCTGAGAGGGAGTATGAAGAGACAATGAATAAGGCAAAGGCCATGCTAAAGGCTATCAACTGGACAGTAAATGGGCTTTTGTAAGATGTTGATTATGATCGATAATTATGATTCTTTTACTTATAATCTGGTCCAGTACTTTCAGGTATTGAAGGAGAGGGTGCTGGTTTATCGGAATGATGAGATTACACCCTCACAGATAGAGGAATTGAGGCCAAAATATCTAGTAATCTCCCCTGGCCCTTGCACACCAAAGGAGGCGGGGGTATCTGTAAAGCTCATTCAAGAGTTTGCAGGAAAGATACCCATCTTGGGGGTATGCCTTGGTCATCAATCTATTGGTGCAGCCTTTGGTGCAAAGATAGTGCGTGCAAAGAGGATTATGCATGGAAAGACATCCATGATCTATCATGATGATAAAACAATTTATAAGGGGATAGAAAACCCATTTATAGCTACCCGTTATCATTCACTGGTTGTAGAGAGAGATAGTCTTCCCGGTTGTCTAGAGATTAGTGCATGGACAGAAGGGGATGAGATCATGGGTATAAGACATAAGGAATATCCCATAGAGGGTGTTCAATTTCACCCAGAGTCCATTTTGACAAAGGTAGGGCTAAAGATATTAGAAAATTTTTTAAAACTTGGATGATTACAGAGGCAATTTCAAAGCTAGTAGAGAGGAAGGATTTAACTGAGCAGGAGATGGAAAATATTATGGAGTTTATAATGGAGGGGAGGGCAAGCCAAGCACAGATTGCTGCCTTTTTGACAGCACTGAGGATGAAGGGGGAGACCATTCCTGAGATTGTAGGGGCAGCAAGGGCAATGAGAAAGAAGGCCATAAAGATTGATATAAAGACAAGGGGGGAAATTGTAGATACATGTGGTACGGGTGGGGACAAAAGGCACACATTCAATGTCTCCACCGCTGTTGCCTTTGTGGTGGCAGGGGCTGGCCTTTTGGTAGCAAAGCATGGAAACAGGTCTGTCTCTAGTAAGTGTGGGAGTGCTGATGTGTTAGAAGAGTTGGGGATAAGGCTTGATATCCCTGAGGAAAATATAAAAAGGTGTATTGAGGAGATAGGAATTGGTTTTTTATTTGCACAAAGACTTCATCCAGCCATGAAGTATGCCGCCCCTGCAAGGTCTGAGATAGGGATTAGGACAATCTTTAATATACTTGGCCCACTTACAAATCCTGCCTCTGCAACCGTGCAGCTTTTGGGTGTTTATGACAGAAATTTGATAAACCCATTGGCACATGTGCTAAAGCATCTGGGCACAAAAGGGGCATTGGTAGTCCATGGTGAGGGTGGATATGATGAGATTACTATTACAGGGAAAAGCTATATTAGCGAGCTTAAAGAGGGTGAGGTCTTTGAATATGAGATAGACCCTAGGGAATTTGGTCTAAATATTGCTTTAGAGGGAGAGATTAGGGGAGGAGATAAAAGGAAAAATGCTGAGATTTTACTTAGGATCCTTAATGGGGAGGAGAGGGGGGCAAAGTATGAGATGGTGCTTTTAAACGCAGCTGCTGTGTTTAAGGCCGCCTCCTTGATAGATGACTTTAGGGATGGGATATTGCTTGCAAAAGAATCCATTGATTCTGGCAAGGCATTGGAGAAATTAGAAAAGTTGATAGAATGGACAAATAGTTAGTTTTATAATTTAGAGTAATCAATATGCTCTTTAAAACGGCGATGCCACCACCACCACTGGGTTGGATATTTTAGTATATAAGATTCTAGGATCTTCATTAATGAGGTTAAATTATTATAGATGTCTTTTTCCTTTTTTCCTGTAATCTCTAGTCTGAATGGTTCTTCTATATGAATAGTTTGGTGATCAGATTTGGATGTTATGAACATAGGCAAAATAGGGGCACCTGTCTTTTTAGAAAAGACAACTGGGCTCTTGTAGGTAGGTACAGCATAGCCGAAAAAGTCAATCATTGCTTTGTGTTTTGGGGCATTTTGATCCAGTTGTAGATAAAGTACCCCGCCCTGTCTTAGCCATCTTAGGGCCAAGTAGGGTGCGTGTTTATCAGTTGCATCAATAAAGTTAATCCCTGATTTTTTCTTCAATATTTGGATAAGTTTAGCCAAAATGGGATTATGTGGGTCTTTGGCAATCACAGCTACAGGGTAACCCCTCTTTGCCAATAGTGTGGTCATCAATGGAAAATTGCCTATATGTGCACTTACTGCCACTACACCCCTCTTTTTAGCAAATGCCTCCTCTAAGTTTTCTTCTCCTATAATCTCTATGTCTTTTTTACAAATATCTGTTGAATATAAGCACTTAATGAGCCAAAAGAAACCAATACATATTTTGCTTAAATTTTCTTTTAAAATATAATCCTTCTCTTTCTCTGTAAGCCTTTTTTGAAACACTAAATCCAAATTTGCCTTTGCAATCCTTTTTCTTTTCCCCATAAATAGGTATGTAAGATAGGCAATCAGTCTTCCTGAAAACCTAATAAAGGAATAAGGTATGATACTGAATATAGCCTTCTTAAATGACATCCTTTAAAGATATCCTTTTTGTTAAGCCTTGACAAGGATGGGTATTTTATTTAGTATTATTGGGGTTGCCTGGGTGGCGGAATAGGCAGACGCAAGGGACTTAAAATCCCTTGGACCTTGTGTCCGTGCGGGTTCGATTCCCGCCCCAGGCATCGTAAAAAGAAGGTTTAAAAAAATTACTTCCTTTTCCACAATTTCATTGGCAGATTAATATATCCCCATAGACTTGACTCCAAGTGTCCCAAAACTCTCTATTAGTATGTCCATATCCATATATTTGAAAGTTTATAGTATTGGGGTAGTAGGTATCAGCGGTAGTCAACTATTGGGAAATATGGATTAGGCTGCATGGAACTAGTATAAGCTTGACAAAGAGATATGAGTGCACTATGTTAACAAGTGTATGAAGCCTACTTTATTGGCTCTTATTCTTTGTGATGCGGCTGTTCCAGGACCTCAAGGTAAGATTAATCTTTATGGAATATTTGATAGAATATATAGTAAAGACTTTCCAACTCGACAGCCCCAGTTTGTAATTTACTGGAAATGCTTTTTCCATGAGACTGGGGAGGTTAGAATCACCATTTATAGACCCAACGGCACGGCTCTACTATACCTTGACCCTGTAATAGTTGATAAAGCACCAGGGATTTCACAAGGCGTGCACAGTATCACGGGAGTTGAATTTCCGGAGCCCGGGGAGTATACGGTGCGCCTTATTTACAGGGGTATGGAAGAAGTAGGATCTACAACAGTTACTCTTGAAAAAAGGCAATTTTAGTAAATGAATATGGCTTTCATTAGGGAATATATTACTGAGCACAGTGGTGAATTATACTGCCAGGACATACCTGGAATTTACCTGCAACAAGGCGCTCTAACCTGCACGACTGTCCTAAGCACTGTTACTTTTGGCATATCCCCTCTGGAGCCATCGTCTCTTACTACTTTGGGGATGGGAGCACTCCTTGATATCCGCCAGGTTCCCTTGGACAAAGATAAAATCAAGTGGGCACTTTATGAATTTTCAAAAAAGGTTGCGCAACAAAAAGAGGTAGTCGCTGTAACTTGTGAAACAGAAAAAGAAGTCATTCGTATTTGGACGTTTATTAAAAAACGAGACAAACAGGTTAGGCGTTCCATCTACACTTGGGAGTTGGAACTCATGAATTCCTTCCCAGACCTCATATTTGATTTTAACGTTGTTAGCCTTGAAGCATCAAGAGAAAGGCCCTTTATACCCTCTGATTTACAAGGTTATCTCATCTTTTACAGGAATTACCAAAGTGGCCAGCAAGAAGGAACATCTTGAAAAAGCTTTACACGATGAACGTTTTTTCAATTATTTTGATATAGATACGACCCCTTTTTTAGATTGGGTGATTACAGGAATGTTTTATTCTGCTCTACACTACATTCGTGCTGTGGCGTCGATGTATAAGTTTCAAAATATTGGCTCATATGGAGAGCTTGATAAGCTATTCGATCGGTTATTTGTTTTAAAAAGAAATCCAAGCATTTACCAAGACTACAGACAACTTAAAGATGACTCTAGGGATGCAAGGTATGAAATGAGAAAGTTTTCTAAAGAAGAAGTCCGAGACCTTAGAGATCAAGAATTTACCCGCATAAAGAGATTTGTGTTGTCAATAATCAAGCAATCACCTTAATTCCATGCCTTTCCATCATGATATATCCTGAGACATTGTCCACAGTGCCTATTTTGCGCTACTTTTTCTTTAACCCCCACCTTAACCCTACCATCCCAATATACCCTTGGTGGGATTTTAAATTCTCCTAGCCTTGCCAGGCACTATGTAGGCCTGTTTAAAAGCCCTTGACATAGGAAATTGGCAAAAGTATAAGGGGAGAGGCGGGGGAGGAATGAGAATAGAGGTAAATCTTAATGCAGAGTTTCCTTTAGTACTCCCCAAATCTCATAACCATATTCTGCAAGGATTTATTTATTCCCTCCTTGACCCCTTATTAAGGAGGAGGCTTCATAAAGAGGGCTATCCCTATGAGAAGAGGAGATTCAAGCTATTTACCTTTTCAAGGCTTTTGGGGAGGGTGAGGGTTGTCAAAGAAGACTTTGAGTTTAGCCCCCCTCTTAAACTAGTCATTTCTTCCCCAAAGGGTGAAATCTTACAGAGCCTTGCTGAGGGTCTCTTAAAATCGCCTGAATTTGTTTTAGGTAAGAACATAGTCTATATTGATTCTATAAATGTGGCCGCAAGACCTTCTTTTAATAATGAGGTAAAAATAAAGATGCTCTCTCCTGTAACTGTCCGTAGCACCCTCTATGGAGCAGATGGTTCTAAAAAGAGTTATTACTACTCGCCCTTTGAAAGAGAATTTTGCAGGCTTATAAGGGAGAATCTGAGAAAAAAATACAAGATTGTATTTGATAAAGATCTAGGTCATGATTTTGAATTTAGTATTAAGCCTGAAAAGGTTCCACCTTCTTGTGAAAAGGTAATCATCTATAAAGGAACAGTAATAAAGGCCTGGATGGGGACCTATACACTAAAAGGGGATCCTAAAGTTATCCATCTTGCCTATGATGCTGGTTTAGGTTCTAAGAATAGCCAGGGGTTTGGCTGCTTTGAAATAAAAAAATGAATTTTAAAGAAGTACTTTCCTATATAGCCAAAAATTTTGAAAAAAATAAGATTCGTTACGGACTAATAGGCGGCTTCTCCCTTGGAATTTTAGGGGTTATACGTACAACTGTAGATTTAGACTTTTTAATAGACAGAAGGGATTTATCTAAAGTAGATAAAATAATGGAGGAAAAAGGCTATAGATGTGTCTTCAAAACAGAAAATGTCTCTCAATATATATCAGATGACCCTGATCTAGGTGAAGTTGATTTTTTGCATGCCTTTAGAAAATATTCCCTCAAAATGCTTGAGAGGGCCCTGAAGAAGAGAGTATTTAAGGATGAAATAACTGTAAAGGTATTAAGGCCTGAAGACATTATTGGCCTTAAAATTCAGGCATTGGTCAATGATCCTGAAAGAGAGCATAGGGAGTATGCAGATATAGGAGATATTTTATCTTTGTATGGAGACAAAATTGATTGGGGTATATTAAAAGAGTATTTCTCTTTGTTTAAATTAGAAAAAAAGTTTAAAGAATTGGAAGAAAGGTATAAAAATGTTAACTAAAGAGGAAAAAAAGGAAATTTTAGAAGATACCTATTCCCTTGAAAGAAAAAGGGATTTTAGAAGGCTATCTCAAAGAAAACATGAGTTTTTTATAAAGAATGGAAAAGTAGACATGGAAAAGGTAATCTCCTTCATTGAAAATTTTACAAAATTTATACCCATTAAGTATCCTCGGCATAAAATAAAATCAGAGAAAAACGTCTTGTGAAGTAATTACCTTTCTTAAATGATTCCATAACCTATTTGGAAATTTTCACCCTAAAGGTAAATTTAGTTGCACTATTTTTACCTTAATGGTATAAAATAGTTATGTTAGAACAAATCGGTTCGTTAAAATTATATCCACGGGCAGTATTTCCTTACATTATTAAATGGTTACCTGTTAAGGAGCTGATTCTTATTTTGGGGGCCAGACAGGTAGGCAAGACTTACTTGCTGTACAACTTCATTAAATATCTATTAGCACAAGGAGTAAGTGAGAGACAAATTTTTTATTTTGATTTAGAGAATATTGAATATCTAGAATTAGTTAATAGTGGTGTAGATAATTTTCTTCGTTATCTGCGCACATATACTACAGACAAAAAATATATCTTCCTTGATGAAATTCAATACATGGATAATCCTACCAATTTCCTTAAACTCCTTGTAGATCACTACAGCCAAGAAATAAAATTGTTTGTTACAGGTTCCTCGGGGCTCACTATGCGTCATAAATTTAAAGATGCACTAGTAGGCCGAAGAATAACCTTTGAAATCTTCCCTCTAAACTTCAAAGAATTTCTCATTTTTAAAGAAAAAACCCATATTATTCGTATTCTTGAAGCCGCTGCCAGTCAGATGGAACCACTTTTGCCCATCCATCATCGGGAAGTGATAGACTATTATGAGGAGTATGTGCTTTATGGAGGCTATCCGGCAGTAGTCCTTTTAAACGACGTAGATATGAAAAGGCAATACTTAAATGATATTTACAATGCCTATGTGCATAAAGACATAAGTGCGATTTTTAACATAGAGAATATCACCGCCTATAATCGTCTGGTTAAATTTTTGGCTCTACAGATGGGAAATCTTCTCAATGTGCAGGAATTAAGTAAAACTTTAGGTATAACCCGAAAAACCATAGAAAAATTTTTAAAAATCTTAGAAGATACTTATGTCTGTCATCTTGTTACCCCCTTTTTTAGTAATAAACAAAAAGAATTGACCAAAATGCCCAAAATATTTTGGTATGACACTGGCTTAAGAAATCGCCTTATTTCTGATTTCAAGCCCTTAGCCAAACGTGTAGATAAAGGTAACCTATTAGAAAATGCAGTTTTTAAGGATTTACTCTTTATAGTAGAGGATAAAGCCAATATTAAATTCTGGCGGACAAAACATGGAAGTGAGATAGACTTTGTTTTAGATCAAGAAAGACTGTCTGCCTGGGAGGTAAAGAGTGGTGAAGTAAGTACTTCTCCTTCTGGTCTATGTTCATTTTTGCGTTATTATCCACAGACAAAGGCCTATGTAGTAAATGCAAAAATTCAGAAGAAAGAAAAAGATATATATTTTATTCCCTTTTATTTAGTAGGCTTTTAAATAACTAATTATGGGTATAAAGAAGGTGTAGGAAATCTGTACTAGCTTACCAACTGTTAAAATGCAGTTATTAGCACAGGTGTGATATAAGAAAAAAATAATTAATCAGTGAATTTTCGAAAAGCAATTGTCAAACTTAAGTTAAAAACTATTATTAGTAGGAAAATCCTTGACAAAGAGCCAAAAATCCCTTATCTCCTAAAATAAGGGAAAAGTAAAAGTGGAAGGATTTTATAAAACCTATCTTAGCATAGAAAATCCTTTTTCTCATCAAGCCCAATTTTGGGATTTAGTCTTAAGTGATCAATTCCCCATTTTGGTCAAGGCCCCAACCGGTTCAGGTAAGACAGAAATGGCAATAGCGCCATTTTTAAGGCAGTTTGTTGAGGGGCGGTTTACGATTGCCCCTAGATTAATTTATGTGTTGCCTATGCGTGTTCTTGTCAACACACTCGCAGAAAGGATTAAAAAATACGTAAGCAAAATTTCTCCTTTTATTTCAGTAAAAATTCAGCATGGTGATGTGCCAAATTCTCCATTTTTTATCGCCGATATTGTTGTTACAACTCTTGACCAATTCTTATATGGATTTGCGAGGTCAAGTAAACAGGTAGGAAAGCATATTGATATGCCTGCAGGTGCTATTGCTTCCTCTCTGGTAATCTTTGACGAAGCCCACATGTATCGGGACGAATTTACCTTTTCCATCATGAGGGCCTTACTGGAAATTTTATACCAGAGTAAAATACCTTTTGTCGTTATGACTGCTACTATGCCTGAAAGTCTTGAAAAGAGTTTGTTTGAAAATATTGATTTGTCTAAGAAGCAAAAAATAGTCGGAGATTTGCCAATTGAGAGTGGAGTTAAGATAAGTTTGGCAGAAGAACCTATGTATAACGAGGATGAGGTAAATATTTCTGAGGAAATTTTGCAAAAAATCAAGAATAAAAAAACCCTCATTGTGGTTAATCAGGTTAAAAGGGCACAAAAGGTATATGAGGAAGTAAAAAATAGACTTGAGTTTAATAATAATCAAATTGTGCTTCTTCATTCTCGTTTTATCAAAAAAGATAGGGAAATTCTGGAAAATAAAGCCCTTTCTCTTATCCCTCACAAAGAAAATGGAAAGGTTATTGTCCCAGAAGAATTGGGAATCGTCATTTCTACCCAAGTGCTTGAAGCAGGTATAGATTTTTCCGCAGAACTATTGCTTACCGAAGTTGCCCCAGCAGATGCCTTGATTCAACGGGCAGGAAGATGTGCAAGATATAAGGAAGAAAATGGAGAAATGATAATCTTTCCCGTTAAAGATGATAAGGGTTTTTTACCTTATGAAAAAGACTATATAGCCAAAACAATAGAATGGCTTAACAATCATCCCAATTTCAATATTAAGGATTTTTCACAGGCATGTGATTTTGTAAATATCTTAGATTACAGAGCTAATGATTACGAGGCAAGAGATACTTTGATTGATCTTTATGAATGTGTCTTATACGCGGATGAAGCACCAAAAAATATTCAATTAAGGAATGGGAAACCAATATATCTTGTAGTGGTTGACCTTGCTAGAGGAGAGGGAAGAAAAAAAGAAGATAAAATAAATGATGCAATTGCAAAAACAAATATAAGGGAAAACACAATAAGTGTAGATATAGGAGTTGGCTGGAAGTTGATAAAAGATAATGTGGTGAATCTAAGACTTGATTTTGATAAAGATAAAAAACGTTGGGTGGCTAGAGAGATAAATGAAGTTGTGCCATTTAGTTATTATCTTCTGGATATTAACTATTATAACTCCTTCAAAGGAGTAACTCCTGATGCCGGAATTTTTATATAGCGCCCCAAACGAAAAATACAATGAGCATATTTCAAGGTGTAAGGAGAAATTAAAAATAATTTTTCCTGTGTTTTATTTTACAATTAAAAAAGTGCTTGGAATCAACAACGAATACGAAATTGTTTATAATTATTTTTTGAGAATGGTTGAATTTCACGATTTGGGCAAGCTTACCAAGAGATGGCAGGAAAGAGTAGGAACTAATAAAAAACTACCATCTCATGCGCCTATTGGAGCAGCTTATCTGTGGAAGACATTACCTGAAAATATAAAAGCTCCTATAAGTTTTGCTGTAGCTATTCATCATACGGATAAAGGACTTCTGGGTGACAACATTGAAAGACCTGATGTGCAGGCAATCTTAGATAATGTCGTTGACTATGCAGGTCATATCATCTGGGATAATAGAGCAATAGGATTAAGGGAGATAGAATTATTTCCTGAAGAGGCAGAAGATTTGACTGTAAATGACCTTAAAGAAATGGCTAGAGGACTTCGTGTCTGGGCGAGGGGACGCAGTTTATTAGAACAACCCCAACGAAGACTACAAGCCTCACTTGTCCATCATATTTTAAAACTATGTGACATATCAGCCGCCACAGAGCGAAGTGATTATCAGGACAAAGAAGAAAGTCATTATGGCGGTTGGTTAATGGTGGATAACATTAAAAGTTATGTTGACAGTCTGACTAAAAGGATAGGGTTGTGATTACACTTTATACACCAGCAACCGGTTTCCCAGATTTAGAAGCAAAAATTGCCTATGGTTTGGCTAGGCTAGGAATTGAGGCTAGGAGTGAAGTTTCTCTAAAACCATGTCAGGGGTTTTATGAAATTTCTTATAGGTTTGAAAAAGATGAAAATTTTGTTTTAAATGAAGTTTTTACTTTTCTTTTAAAAAGGCTTTTGCCTAATCCAGAATTCTATGATTTAGGAGTAAAAGCTAGGTATAAGTCAAAATATCTTCCTAATCTTGAAGTTTTAAAAAGGTTGAGTAATGTGAATTTAGCTAAATTATATTCTGATAAACTCATACATATTACTTTAGATTTTTTTAACCTTCGGTTATGTAAACATAAAAAATTGACAAAATTTGGGTCAGATAAAGAAAATAAAAGCCAAAAAGGCGGTTTGATATTGCTTGCTTCTAACCATGCAGGCAAGCCTTATGTAAGAGATAAAATCCAGGATGTTAGCAGAAGGGACACCCTTGGTTTATGTGAAGTATGCGGTTATTTAAGTGTATTAGGCGGAGAGTCTTTTAGTTTTACCATTCAATTAGGTAAAGGGAAAAATAAAAAATTTGTTAAAGTCCTTCCTATTCCTACTAAACAAATTACTAATTTGGAACTTATCACTATATTGGCTATTCAAAAGAGATTACATAATTATTGGCTATCAGACCTCATGCCTTTAAAAACCTTTACTATTGGTTTACTTTCAAAAATACCTTCTTTGAGTGAAGTCATTAATAAAATAGAATTAAACTTCTATCTTGCTTTGTTATCTAAAGATAATAGAGGAGATACAGTAGTTGAACAAATAGCATTGGTTGATGCCATTTCTTTTTCAGACTTTATTTCTTATTCTCCTTATAATTCTGCAACTGTAATTAATTTGCTTGGAGATTATAAACTTCCTCCTAAAATTTCTACATTACTTGAACTGACCAATGCACTTGAGCAAAAGGCAAAAAGCTCCTTACTTAAATTCGCTCGGCTTTATGTCCAAGAAACATCCAGTAATAATTTTACAAATCTTTTATATCCACAAACAGCAAAGTATCTTTTGGAGGTAACAATGATAAAATCAGAAATTATTGAGAACCCCGCATTATTAAGTTTATCTCGCACTTTAAGATATTTTATTCGTGAGCGAAAATATGGGTATGCCGATGACATTAGGAACGCAAGAAAAGACTCAAAAGACTTTGAAGAAACTATTGTCAAGATGTTGAGAGAAGCTGAGCTTAGAAGAGTTCAGCAAGAGCAAGATAAAAATTCAGGGAAAGAAGTAAAAAATTGGGTACATTTACCAAATGAAGAAGAAATAAAAGAAATTTTCAGATTAGCTAACGAAGATTTTGATCAGGTAAAAACAGCTTTAGTTATGCTTGCATTTTCATTTCCAACAAAAAAAGAGGAAAAAAATGAATAAAAGGTTTTTTGAGACATTTAGGAAGCATTTACCTGAAATAAAAGAAAAGTTTAAAGTAAAAGAGATTGGTATATTTGGCTCTCAAATAAAAGGAAAAGCTAAGAAGGAAAGTGATATTGATATTCTTGTTGAATTTCAAGAAGGATATAAGACATTTGATAATTATATGGAGCTGAAATTTTTTTTAGAGGATTTATTTAAATGTAAAGTTGACCTTGTTTTGAAAAGTGCTCTTAAAGAACGAATTAAGCCGTATATATTGTCTGAGGTAATATATGTCTAAAAGAGATGTGAGGTTGTTTTTAGAAGACATGCTACTAAGTTGTCAGAAAATACAAAGATATATAGGCACTAAAACATATAAAGAATTTATCAGTGATGAGATTCTTATAGATGGGGTCATTAGAAATCTTGAGATAATAGGAGAGGCAGTAAAAAATGTCCCAGAGGTTTTTAAAAAAAGGTATCCAGATATTGAATGGAGAAAGATAGCAGGATTAAGAGATATTCTCATCCATGAATATTTTGGTGTAGATTTTCAAATATTGTGGGACATTGTAAAAAATAAAATTCCCAAATTAAATGAAGAACTTCAGGGAATTTTAAATGATTTAGATTGAGAGAAAATAAAGGAGGATTAAGATGCTTAAATTTGTAACATTTGCTGTAAAAACACAATTGAATGTCCATGACCTGAATAATGAAACAACGGCAGGAAATGTGACGGATATAAGAATGATGGAATTTTTAGATGAAAATGGAGAGAAAAAAGAATCTCCGGCTGTTTCAGGAAGAATGCTTAAACACTGGCACTATGAAGCAATGAAGCAATTAATAAATAGTAACAATTACCAACTACCTTTATGCGCAGGATGTAAGGTGGGAGAACCTATTCGGCCTGGCGAAATTAGGAATAACAAATTAGTGCAGGTTGCGAAACCGGAAAGAGATGCCCTTACTTCATGTTGCATTTGTGATATTCACGGCTATTTAATTGCACAAGGAGCTTCTGTGGAAGGTGAAGGAGGAGTATCTGCAAGAAGAACCTCTCGTGCTCTTTTTTCTTGGTTGATGCCTATCTTAGGGGAATTTGCTTCTAAACAGGTTATTCACACAAGAGTTTCTCAACAACAGGAAATGGCTAGCGGAGAAGCTGCAGCTCAAATGATATTTAACAAATCCTATGCCTCTGGCATTTATGCTTTTGTTTCAACTCTTGATGTGGAGAGAATTGGTCTTGTAGAATTAAATTTAAGTAATTCAAATAATTCTGATCCTTATGCAGTTAATAATAACGGTCGTAAAGACAGAATTAAAGTTGCCATAGAAGCCTATCGTTATTTAATATCAGGCCAAATGGGAGCCTCTCTTTCTCATGCTATTCCTCACATGAATCCTTTAGAAATATTAGTTGCTTATTCTGAAAAAGGGCCATTGCCTTTCCCTGTTTCTCCTATGTATTCAGATTACATAACTAAAACAAAAGGTCTTATGCCTGAACATGCAACTTTATTGTATTATGGCAGTAGTGAGCCAGAAGGAGTGATTAAGAAAAACTCAATTAATGAAATATTTGCAGAATTATTAAACAAAGTAGGATAAATGAAGGCCTTAATCTTTGATATTAGACTCAACTCCCTTTTTTCTATAAGAATACCTTTTACCTGGCAGTCTGCCCTTACTTATCCTTTGCTTCCACCTTCTGCCGTTATAGGAATGCTTGCCAATGCCTTACAACGCTATAAAAATAATAAACACCCTTTAGATTATTTATCTCTTTTAGAATCCTATATAAAATGGGCTGGCTCAAGATTGATAACTCCATGCGTAGTTAAAAGCTACACTACTTCTGCCATTGTAAAATGGGAAGATAAACTCGGAGGTAAATTTACTAATGCTTTAGGTAGGCAATATGGATTTACAAAAAAGATGAGGGCAATGATTATTTTGAATAATAATGAAGAATTAGTTAACAATTTAACTTTAGCTTTAAAAACTACCCCCTTAACATGTGGTGATAGTGAATCACTTGCTACAGCGGAAAATATTGAAATAACTGAAGCTAGAGAAAACACCTTCTTTTCAGGAAATGTAATAGAAACCGATTTTGGCGTGCCATTTGAGCTAGAGAATATGGAGATTTTAAGTGGAGGAATGATTTATTTGGTCCACGAAAAATGTGAAAAAAAAGGAAAGAAATTTCCTTTAAGGAGTTACATCTTACCAATAAAAGAAGAACAAGGAATTTTAAAGCACGTTAAACTTAAAATAAAACTAAAAAAAGATGCTAAAACTTATTGCCTTGAAAATGGGCAGAAAGTTATAATTTTTTAAGCTTACTAAATCCTTCCCCCTTCCTTTCCACTTCAATTTTCTCAAACAAGCTTTTCATTAAATTTGACAGTTGTTTTTCGGAAATTCACTGTTTATGGGCATTTTTAAGTGTAAATGAAGACGTAGGCACTATATTTAGGACTACTTGAAGTTTTTATTTATACGTATATAATACGCAAGGAGGCATAAATGCAAAAGGTGAGGAGATTAAACATAACTTTTATTTCTTATCTCCTGTGACAAGATAGATCATCACTAACTTTGACAAAATAAAAGAAGTAGATTAAAAAGAAGATAGAAGTATAAATAATGGAGGTATAAATGAAGATCAAAGTTAAGCACTTAAAGGCAAGAAAAAGGATAACTCTTTATATACCAAAAGAAGATCAGGCATTTATTGAAGAGATTGTAAGATCCCAAAAAGGTAAGTCATTTTCGAGGCTAGTTATAGAGGCATTAAAAGAGAAATTTAAAGTGAAGAAAGTAGATACTCTTTTTGGTTCCTTGGGAAGATACAAAAAGATAATTTCTGAAAAAGAAGCACTTTCAAAAACTTTAGAGATGGTTGCAGAAAATGCAGCAAAAGAAGGCTTATCTAATTGATACTAATGTCATTTTAAGGTTTCTTTTAAACGATATCCCTGACCAAGCCAATAAGGCCAAATATTTTCTGGAAAAGATTGAGAGTGGTGTAGAAAAGGCATACTTGACTGACCTTATTTTATCTGAGTGTATTTGGGTGCTTGAAAAGTTTTATAAAATTCCTAAAAAAGAGATTATTAGTAAAATAAAATCTTTAATCCTTTTTGAAGGATTTATAACCCAAACTTCAAAAACTTTGCTATTAGAAGCCCTTAATTTATGGGATAATATTAATATTGATTGGACAGATGCCCTCCTTTCTGCTTTTTCTAAGGAGGAACATCTTCCTATTGTTTCCTTTGATACGGATTTTGACAAGATTTCAGAAGTAAAGAGGAAAATACCTTGATGTTATTGTTTTGAAAAGGCTACATTATCATCAAAGACCTTAATAAACGTTTACTCAAACAGTATGGTTATAAGGTTATTTCTTACTGGCGTTATTGGGCAATAAAAGAGGAGCTTTTTTAACTATACTTTGACAGTTGTTTTTCGAAAATTCACTGTTTGTGGGCATTTTTAAGTGTAAATGAAGACGTAGGCACTACATTTAGGACTACTTGAAGTTTTCATTTATACGTATTATAATACGCAAGGAGGCATAAATGCAAAAGGTGAGGAGATTAAACATAACTATTTCTGAGGAAGTTTATGAAGCCTTACATCGTGTAGTTGGGCCACGAAAAATAAGTAAGTTTATAGAAAGTTTAGTACGGCCTTATGTGGTAAAAGAAGATCTTGCCAAAGCTTATCAAGAAATGGCAGCAGATAGACAAAGAGAAAGGCAAGCTAAAGAATGGACAGAGGAATTAATTGGAGATTTAACTTTGGATAATGAAGAATGGTAAAAAGAGGTGATGTCTTTTGGGTAAACTTTAGACCTTCTAAAGGAGGAGAGATCAAAAAGAAAAGGCCTGCAGTAATTATCTCCAATGATATAGCAAATACCTATAGTAATAGGGTTCAAGTAATTCCTTTAACCACACAAAAGCTAGATAAAATTTATCCTTGTGAAGCACTAATTGCAAGTCTAAGTAAAAAATGTAAGGCTATGGCAGATCAGATCATGACTGTAGCTAAAGAAAGATTAGGTGAAAAATTGGGTTCTGTGACTGAAAAAGAGATGGCTGAAATAGAAAAAGCAATCAAAATCCAGCTTGGACTTATTTAGACATACCTACCTTTCATTAGCAACCATCTTATAATTTAAAGATCATCGTTTTAGTTATACAGACTGTACTAGTTTTGCAGTAATGCAACAAATGAAAATTGATAAAGTCTTTGGGTATGATAAAGATTTTGAAGTTTTAAATTTTTCCTTGTTTCCCTAATCTATTAAGAAAGGTCTTAGAGATATAAATGAAGATATCCTAATCTTCTTGTTTTTTAAAAATAATTACATTATTATAGCATCATTGGACAATAAAAGAGGAGCTTTTTAATGCAACGCATCACTGGCACCTTAATCTGGTATTACTATGTTTGTAAAAGAGAAGTCTGGCTTATGGCGCATGAATTAAATCCAAGACAAGACGATACATTTTTAGAGATTGGGAGGGTTCTCCATGAAAATGTTTACTTAAGGGATAAAAAGGAGATCAACACCCCTGATATAAAAATTGATTTGATAAAGAGAAGGGATGGCCAACTGGTGGTGGGTGAGGTTAAAAAATCCTCAAGGTTTGAAGTGCCTGCAAAGATGCAGCTTGCATTCTATCTATATAAGCTTAAAAAACAGGGGATAGAAATAAAGGGTGAATTGTTGATTCCTAAAGAGAAAAAGAGAATAGAGGTTAAACTCACTCCCGCTTTGGAAGATAAACTTAAGACGGCTTTTAATGAAATAAAAGAGATAATAAAAAAAGATAGGCCACCTGAACCAAAAAGAATAAGGTGGTGTAGAAATTGTGCCTATAAAGACTTCTGTTGGGCATAAATGAAGAGAACAATTTATATCTTCTCAAGTGGTGAGCTTCATAGAAAGCAAAATACCCTTTATTTTGAAAACACTGAGGGAAGAAAAAAATATATCCCTGTTGAGAATACAAAAGAGATACTGATCTTTGGAGAGGTCACAATAAATAAGAAGCTTTTAAATTTCTTATCTGAGCAGGAGATCATTTTACACTTTTATAATCACTATGGATACTACACAGGCTCTTTTTATCCTAGAGAACACTATAACTCTGGTTTTATGATTTTAAAACAGGCTGAAACATATCTAAACCCGGAAAAACGTTTGTATTTGGCAAGGTCTTTGGTCAGGGGCGCTATCTTAAATATCCTGAAGGTATTAAATTATTACAACAATAGGGGAGTGGAAATTAATGAAGAGATAGAGAGGATTAGAGAAATAAGCTCTGATTTAGATGGTCCTTCCTCTACAGAGGAATTGATGGCCATAGAAGGCAACTGTCGCAATTATTATTACAAGGCATTTGATAAAATTATAAACAATGAAGATTTTTGCTTTAGTACTAGAACAAGGAGACCTCCTCAAAATAGGTTAAATGCCTTAATAAGTTTTGGTAATAGTCTCATGTATATTACGGTTTTATCCGAAATCTATAAAACTCATCTTGACCCCCGTATAGGATTCCTGCATACCACAAATTTTAGAAGATTTAGCCTAAATTTAGATATAGCAGAAATCTTTAAACCCATCATTGTAGACAGAGTAATTTTTACTTTACTTAATAAAAAGATACTTTCTGCATCAGATTTTTCGCAAAAGATGGGGGGAATTTACTTAAAGGAAAGGGGACAAAGGCTCTTTGTAGAGAGGTTTGATGAGAGATTAAGAAGTACTATTTCAGACAAGGGGTTAGGTAGGAATATCTCTTATCGCTTAGTTATTAGGAGAGAATTGTATAAATTAGAGAAGCACTTAATGGAAGATAAGGAGTATAAACCCTTTGTAGCAAGGTGGTAAAATATGTACGTTATTATGGTCTATGACGTGGCAGAGGCAAGGGTGAACAAGATCTTAAAAATAGGGAGAAAATATCTCACATGGGTTCAAAATTCTGTATTGGAAGGTGAAATAGGCATGGCCAGTTTTGAAAAATTAAAGTTGGAATTAAAAAGGACAATGGATGATAAAAAAGACTCAATAATCTTTTATAAATTTAGGACAAGGATGTATACAGACAGAGAAACTATGGGTATTAAAAAAGGGGGAGAGGAAATTATTTTGTAGGTCTTATTAGCCTTTTGAGGACTTGTTACATTTATGATCATAGTTTATAATATAAAAATGTACTTAAGTTCGTCGATGGAAGATAATGCAAAAAGTATGGGCGATAGACGAAAAATAAAAAAGGTCAAAAATGTTTATCCAACAATGATTATTGGAAATTGTGGGCAGGAAATATATAGTTGTAAAAGATATGTCATGCAAAAAATCATTAGAGTTTTTCAAGAAGAAACTAGATTTTAGAATACCTAGGAGGGATTGAAACTAATCTACAACATCTGCATCTATCATACTATCTTTAGATTTTAGAATACCTAGGAGGGATTGAAACTAGTTCTTGTAAATGAAAAGACAGCTAAACGCATAGGATTTTAGAATACCTAGGAGGGATTGAAACATTCTAGAAAAATGGACTTGGGATATGCCTGCTTTATAGATTTTAGAATACCTAGGAGGGATTGAAACGAATGCTTGCAGCTAGATTTGCCCAATCTAAAGATAGATTTTAGAATACCTAGGAGGGATTGAAACAAAGAGATATGTGGCAGGCATTAGCATTGGCAGTTTGAGATTTTAGAATACCTAGGAGGGATTGAAACATGAAAAAGGAGGCAAGCATGGAAGTAGTTATTAAGATTTTAGAATACCTAGGAGGGATTGAAACAGCAAAAATGAAGAATTAGAACAAATGAGACATGAGATTGATTTTAGAATACCTAGGAGGGATTGAAACTGGTAATACTCCATGTGAGTATGAATTTGTATATACGGGATTTTAGAATACCTAGGAGGGATTGAAACTGAGTATGATGATATTTTTTATCTCGGGGTTGCCTAGATTTTAGAATACCTAGGAGGGATTGAAACTATTTTGCCTTTCATTTACGGAAGGCAAAGAATACATGGATTTTAGAATACCTAGGAGGGATTGAAACGGCGGAGATATATTTTGTAGGCGGTATTGCTGCACAGATTTTAGAATACCTAGGAGGGATTGAAACCAACCCTTCCAACCATTGCAATCATTGCCATCTTGCCTAGATTTTAGAATACCTAGGAGGGATTGAAACATCTTGGTTTCAAGTTTGACTTGTATCCCGGAGCGAGATTTTAGAATACCTAGGAGGGATTGAAACTTCCCACATTTGATATACAATACCCTTTCCAAAGGAGATTTTAGAATACCTAGGAGGGATTGAAACAAGGCAGCACAAGTTTTGCAAGAATGGTTTGACAAAAGAGATTTTAGAATACCTAGGAGGGATTGAAACAGAGGCCCTCAAAGCAAGGCCAGTCTTCGGGTTAAAGATTTTAGAATACCTAGGAGGGATTGAAACTCGGCTTGGTGCTAGGTGCAAATAAAAGATTCTATGAAGATTTTAGAATACCTAGGAGGGATTGAAACTTCTGTAAGCTCTTGGTTTAATTTTTGGATTTGTTTTTCAAGATTTTAGAATACCTAGGAGGGATTGAAACTAGAAATAACAAGAAGCCTGGAAATCCTTTTGAATGCCAGATTTTAGAATACCTAGGAGGGATTGAAACCTCCCTATTTCAAACGGTGGATTGATGAAATTGAGAGATTTTAGAATACCTAGGAGGGATTGAAACTGTTCCCCAAAGAGGAGAAAAATATAGTGCATACAGGATTTTAGAATACCTAGGAGGGATTGAAACACCATAAATTAGAGGGTGGCTATGAATATGCAACATGATTTTAGAATACCTAGGAGGGATTGAAACTATCTCTTTCTCATATATTCAATCGTATCTAAGTGAGATTTTAGAATACCTAGGAGGGATTGAAACTGTAAATTTTGGACTGAGAGAGGCTTTGCGCTGGATTGATTTTAGAATACCTAGGAGGGATTGAAACCAGAGATAATGGGTTTGGTAGGACTGGAAGGCTGGGGATTTTAGAATACCTAGGAGGGATTGAAACAGAAGTATGAACAGATTTTAAAGGAGGTCTGCAATGCCTGATTTTAGAATACCTAGGAGGGATTGAAACCTGGCGAAATGGATACATTACTACTGTTCATGTTCAGGGATTTTAGAATACCTAGGAGGGATTGAAACTCTCAAACTCAAGATAGAGTTAGAGCAGTTCCTGTAAGGATTTTAGAATACCTAGGAGGGATTGAAACTAAGGCAAAGGGCTAAGTATGAGAGATTGCACTCTAGATTTTAGAATACCTAGGAGGGATTGAAACTATGCAGAAAAAATTTACACGAAATCAGGTGGAAGTTAGATTTTAGAATACCTAGGAGGGATTGAAACTGGAAATTGTCTCATCCATCATCTTTACTATTCCACTCGATTTTAGAATACCTAGGAGGGATTGAAACTTTGTATGCCTTCTTGTTTGAGAATTGCACTAATGCGGATTTTAGAATACCTAGGAGGGATTGAAACTCTATTTCAGAAGGAATTTTGAGGCGTCTTCGTTCAAGATTTTAGAATACCTAGGAGGGATTGAAACCTTTGCATTTCCTATCATTTCCCATTTTTGGCAGAGAGATTTTAGAATACCTAGGAGGGATTGAAACTGTAAATTTTGGACTGAGAGAGGTTTTGCGCTGGAGATTTTAGAATACCTAGGAGGGATTGAAACTCGCAAAGGCAGGCGGATGTCCTTTGTCTCCCCTTCCTAGATTTTAGAATACCTAGGAGGGATTGAAACGTGCCCATAGATTGTTGGGATGAAAATCCTAATAGGGAGATTTTAGAATACCTAGGAGGGATTGAAACTCTAAAACCTCATCTCTTGTGCATTCTAAAAGCTCAAGATTTTAGAATACCTAGGAGGGATTGAAACCCGTAGCAGATTTTGATGAAGGCATCAAAGTTAGTGATTTTAGAATACCTAGGAGGGATTGAAACTGTGAACACTCTGCCTTCTCTGTTTGCTTTTGGAAGAGATTTTAGAATACCTAGGAGGGATTGAAACTTCAAATGATTGCTGGAAATGGTGCTATATTCAATGGATTTTAGAATACCTAGGAGGGATTGAAACCTTGCCTTATTGCATGTTGCTACTCCCGATGAGGTCTTGATTTTAGAATACCTAGGAGGGATTGAAACGTCCATAGCTCTATTAAATCGTTTACTAATTTTTCAGATTTTAGAATACCTAGGAGGGATTGAAACAGGACTCTGGATACTGCATTGTAATAAATTCTTTCCTGATTTTAGAATACCTAGGAGGGATTGAAACTAGTGAAGGATGCATCTGGCCCTTAGTGCGAGCATTGATTTTAGAATACCTAGGAGGGATTGAAACACTAAGTAGAGATGACTCGCTCAATCACCTTGGCTAGATTTTAGAATACCTAGGAGGGATTGAAACCATAAACAGAATAGCAAAACAATTGCCTTATGATAAAGATTTTAGAATACCTAGGAGGGATTGAAACCCTATTTTGGCTTCTTCTAACTCTTCTTTATGGACTTGATTTTAGAATACCTAGGAGGGATTGAAACGGAAGAGCGGAGGCTCAATGGAACAGAATAGCAGATGGATTTTAGAATACCTAGGAGGGATTGAAACTGATGTTGGAGAACGATGGGGCGAGGTTTGGAAAAAGGCAGATTTTAGAATACCTAGGAGGGATTGAAACTCATCTGCGGAAAGAAATGAGGCAGTATCCTTTAACTCGATTTTAGAATACCTAGGAGGGATTGAAACTCTGAGATATTTATCTTTTCCAAAGACATAGTGTTCCGATTTTAGAATACCTAGGAGGGATTGAAACTAAATATGTTTGCTGACTTTAGCATGGTCTCTACAAGATTTTAGAATACCTAGGAGGGATTGAAACTCAGAGCATGTGCTAGTAACAGAATCATGCAAGAGACTTGATTTTAGAATACCTAGGAGGGATTGAAACTCCAAAAAAGGTTACGTGGTTGTTATAAAGCCTGATGGGATTTTAGAATACCTAGGAGGGATTGAAACAAGGAGTACTGAAATATATTTGGAATACAATGTCTTGATTTTAGAATACCTAGGAGGGATTGAAACCAATTGCAAAGCCATACAAATCCTCTGAACTTACACTGATTTTAGAATACCTAGGAGGGATTGAAACTCGCCTAGGTCATCCAGCTCCAACAAGACTTCATTAAGAGATTTTAGAATACCTAGGAGGGATTGAAACCTCTGTGTTACAGTCTGCTATAAATAATCAATCAGGATTTTAGAATACCTAGGAGGGATTGAAACAAGAGGACTATGCAAGCAGGTGGAGTTTATTCGGTTGAGATTTTAGAATACCTAGGAGGGATTGAAACAAGGCACTTGTGCCAGGCAAAGGAACAACCACTGATGATTTTAGAATACCTAGGAGGGATTGAAACAACAATGCCAACAACGCATAAGACTATATGAGGATTTGATTTTAGAATACCTAGGAGGGATTGAAACACTGCTCAGGATTTCATTGAGAAGGATTTGATTTATAAGAGATTTTAGAATACCTAGGAGGGATTGAAACTACAGTAGCAAGAAGGCGATATAAAATTGATATTCGATTTTAGAATACCTAGGAGGGATTGAAACTCCAGAACGCCAAAGAGATAGGCAGGTCTTTTCGCGATTTTAGAATACCTAGGAGGGATTGAAACATCTCAAGAAAAGTGGGAGAAACCGAAAAGGATGGCAAGATTTTAGAATACCTAGGAGGGATTGAAACTAAGCAACTCTGCCATTACTTATCCTCCTGTTTACCAGATTTTAGAATACCTAGGAGGGATTGAAACTGGAAAGGAGTAGCAACAAGGATTATAGATGAAACTGGATTTTAGAATACCTAGGAGGGATTGAAACAATCTTGACTTGGAAAGCAATACCATTTTTTGGTCTTGATTTTAGAATACCTAGGAGGGATTGAAACCAACTCTACCCGTTTGAACATCTTTGAGCGTCCATTTGATTTTAGAATACCTAGGAGGGATTGAAACGACCTTCTCAGATAGGATTGTATAAGAGTGAGGCATTACAAGATTTTAGAATACCTAGGAGGGATTGAAACACTTCTGGCTCAATAGACATAATTTCAGGTTTAACATGATTTTAGAATACCTAGGAGGGATTGAAACGAGATAAAAGAATGAGTAACACCACTGAAAGGCCCATGATTTTAGAATACCTAGGAGGGATTGAAACCAAGGCAGGATCACCAAGACCAAGACTGGCCAAATAGGATTTTAGAATACCTAGGAGGGATTGAAACCAGGGATGCTTGCCCAAGCCTTTGAAACCTTGGCTTGATTTTAGAATACCTAGGAGGGATTGAAACTGTGAACACTCTGCCTTCTCTGTTTGCTTTTGGAAAAGATTTTAGAATACCTAGGAGGGATTGAAACACTCACCACTCCAAGGTTTAAAGAACCGCTCAGCATGATTTTAGAATACCTAGGAGGGATTGAAACATTGGAGATGTAAGGATGAATAAAATTCACATTCTCAATGATTTTAGAATACCTAGGAGGGATTGAAACCCTGCATTCTGGACATATAGTCAAATCGTTCCTTTTCTGATTTTAGAATACCTAGGAGGGATTGAAACCAGAGGTTCCCCAGGTCTCTTTTGGGCCTGGGTCTCATGATTTTAGAATACCTAGGAGGGATTGAAACTGCCCAAGACGGGCATAAACAGCTCAAAATATGGGATCAGATTTTAGAATACCTAGGAGGGATTGAAACCAGCAGTGTCTAACACAACAGGCCAATGTCTTGCATGATTTTAGAATACCTAGGAGGGATTGAAACACGGAGGTCTGCAATGCCTCAAATAGCACTAAGAACTGATTTTAGAATACCTAGGAGGGATTGAAACATTTTTCAGGAAACCTTGATAACATAGCGAACCGCATGATTTTAGAATACCTAGGAGGGATTGAAACTGAATATAAACAGGACTGGGTGCGCTTGGATGCTGCGATTTTAGAATACCTAGGAGGGATTGAAACATCTACTCAGAATCAAATGGGGCATAAGAAGTAATTCTTGATTTTAGAATACCTAGGAGGGATTGAAACAGATTTCTTGGGCAAGTTGTCTTGTGACATATCTTAGATTTTAGAATACCTAGGAGGGATTGAAACAAGAATTTCTTAATTGCCTTCTTTAATGTGCCTTTCCAGATTTTAGAATACCTAGGAGGGATTGAAACACTTCCATTCACAAGCGGAGTAATCCCCGCTTGCTGCTGATTTTAGAATACCTAGGAGGGATTGAAACATAAATGTCTTTTATCACTGAAATCATCATAATAATTGATTTTAGAATACCTAGGAGGGATTGAAACGTCTAAGAAAGATTATTAGGATAAACTAGTCGTTAAGTGATTTTAGAATACCTAGGAGGGATTGAAACTGTACCTCTTTCTAGACTGAATTTTACATAATATAATGATTTTAGAATACCTAGGAGGGATTGAAACATTTTTTCCTCCACCGCCGCTGGAAGGAATCGGCGGGGATTTTAGAATACCTAGGAGGGATTGAAACTTTTTCTACTTCCGCACTTAGGACATTGAATTTTTATTGATTTTAGAATACCTAGGAGGGATTGAAACCTGCAAGATTGCATCTGATATACGAAGTATAGCAGATGATTTTAGAATACCTAGGAGGGATTGAAACGGGCTTCAGGGAAGTTTTATGAACCCCTACCAGATGATTTTAGAATACCTAGGAGGGATTGAAACTTGACCCCAATCCTAGCCCCCATCACACGGGGGACTGATTTTAGAATACCTAGGAGGGATTGAAACAACGCCCGATTTGGTGGGTATCTGGTAGCCTTGAGGGATTTTAGAATACCTAGGAGGGATTGAAACAACCTAATGCCTACTGTCCCAAACGTACCCCCAGATGGGATTTTAGAATACCTAGGAGGGATTGAAACAAAGTTAGCGATGCCCAATTTGTAATAATAGATAACTGATTTTAGAATACCTAGGAGGGATTGAAACACAGCATTCAATTGGGAGTTTGCAATGCCAAGAGAAAGATTTTAGAATACCTAGGAGGGATTGAAACCAAAGTAACAAGAAAGGGATTCAAGGCATTCTTGGGATTTTAGAATACCTAGGAGGGATTGAAACTTATTTGCGTATGAAATACAATGTGCCTTCTTCTAGCGATTTTAGAATACCTAGGAGGGATTGAAACCAAGACCCACATTCAGGACATTCCTCAAAATCCCAAGATTTTAGAATACCTAGGAGGGATTGAAACCTCTCATTTTAAATCTCTCCTGAATAAATCTTTGCTAGATTTTAGAATACCTAGGAGGGATTGAAACTCGTAATCACTAAATTTAATTTATGCATTTTTGTCCTCCTGATTTTAGAATACCTAGGAGGGATTGAAACTAAATTACTTTTCCTTTTATTAATCTTGTCTTAACATTAGATTTTAGAATACCTAGGAGGGATTGAAACTTACTTAAATGGGCTTATTATCTAAGATTGAAAAGGGGGATTTTAGAATACCTAGGAGGGATTGAAACTAAGCCTGCCTTTTTCAATATTTGGCAGGCTTTTCTAAACCGATTTTAGAATACCTAGGAGGGATTGAAACTCAACCTCAAACTCTCCTTTAAGAATTTTAAATTCGCTGATTTTAGAATACCTAGGAGGGATTGAAACTAGTGCCAGAACAGTCTATATAAGTAGGAATCGACTCTGATTTTAGAATACCTAGGAGGGATTGAAAC
>Ga0190306_1000123_pt1 | contig 30544 bp, 29 predicted proteins | sample 48700734_MG_FD_161657 | JGI IMG/M metagenome (GOLD analysis project Ga0190306, IMG submission 161657) | Hydrothermal vent sediment bacterial communities from Southern Trench, Guaymas Basin, Mexico - 4870-07-3-4_MG | ecosystem: Environmental > Aquatic > Marine > Hydrothermal vents > Sediment ... | reverse complement strand
TCAATAGAGAAGGAAATAAAAAAAAGAGAGTTTTTAAGCCGCGAAGTCAAATATTTATGTAAAAAAATTGAAGAAAGAATGTAATTGTTTAATAACCCCAAATCCACTACCAAAAAAGTATCCTTTTTAACTAGTGACAAAAAGCTAATTTTTTATTAAACTAGAATAAAAGATGTATAAGTCTGCCCTTAGAGATTATACCCGAAAGAGAATAGAACAAATTGAGAAGAGTGATATTTTAGTGGGCATACCTTGTTATAATAGTGAAAAAACCATCGCTCATGTGATTAAGACAGTAAGTGAGGGCTTGCATAAGCATTTTAATCATATGAGAAATGTGGTCTTTATTGCTGATGGAGGTTCTACTGACGATACTCGGGAAATAGTGAAGGAAATTCAGTTAAGACCATGGCAGGAAAAAATAGTTTCTATTTATCGGGGACCAGCAGGTAAAGGCAGTGCCTTAAGGTCTATTTTTGAAGCGGCTGTTTGGTTAGATGTAAAGGCCTGTGCAGTGGTGGATGCTGACATACGTAGTATTACTTCAAATTGGATAAAATCTCTTATAGAACCAGTTTTGGAAAATGGCTATCAGTTTGTGGCACCAGTCTATATCAGACATAAATATGATGGCACTATTACTAACAACATTGTATATTACTTAATCAGGGCTTTATATGGCAAAAGGATTCGCCAACCTATTGGTGGCGATTTTGCCTTTTCTAAAGAAGTAGCTGATTTTTACATTTCTCAGCCTGTATGGGATACAGATGTAGCTCGTTTTGGAGTAGATATTTGGATGACCACTGAGGCTATCTTCAACCAGTTTGAAATCTGTCAAGCTTGTTTGGGAGTGAAAGTTCACGAGGCTAAAGACCCGGCTGTTCATTTAGGTCCTATGTTTCGCCAAGTCATGTGGACTCTATTTTCCTTAATGGAAGAACACGAAACATATTGGAAAAAAATCAAAAACAGTATTCCAGTGAAGAACTTTGGTTGTTATAGTTTTATGGAACCCGAACCTATTAAGATAGATTTAAAAAGATTAATATATTACTTTAAAACAGGCTTTAAGCAATTTAAATCTTTATGGAAAGAAATTCTTGATACAGATGCTTATGAAACGATCAAAACAGCCTCCAGACTGCCCATTAAAAAATTCCATATACCTACAGAAATGTGGGCCAGAATTCTTTATGAATTAGCTGCTACCTTTCATTACTGGCCAATTAACCGTCATAATTTGATAAATATAATGGAACCCCTTTATTATGGACGGGTAGCCTCTTTCGTTGTGGAAACATGGAGTATGAGCAATCAGGAGGCCGAAGAACTAGTGGAAAAACAAGCCCAAATCTTTGAAGAACAAAAAGAATATCTTCTCAAAATATGGGAAACAAAGAAAGAAAAGTTTAGACTACTTGCTAATAAAATTAAATAAGTTTTATATTTTAAATTATTTTATTTCTTTCTTTACCTTCCAAAAAGGCTTGGATATTCAATATAATCTGGTTTATAAGCCTTTTTCTTGATTCTAAACTGGCCCAGGCAATATGTGGAGTTATCAAAATTTTCTCCTTGTTTTTTATATTCAAAAGAGGACTATTTTTCTCTATAGGCTCCCTTTCAAGAACATCCAAGCCTGCAGCGGCAATTAAATCTTCGTTCAATGCTCTAGCCAAATCTCTTTCGTTTACTATTCCCCCTCTACCTAAGTTTAAGAGGATAGCTGTTTTTTTCATTAATTTTAATTCATAATAAGTGATTAAATCTCTGGTATTTGTATTTAAAGGGGCATGAATGGAAACCACATCAGCGAATTTTAATAATTCTTCAAGAGAAACCCTTTTAAATTCTTTATCAACATGTTTTCCTGAAGTAGAATAATAAACCACTTCACAACCAAAACAACGGGCCACTCTAGCTACAGCAGTGCCTATGTTTCCTAGGCCTATAATTCCCCATCTTTTGCCCTGGAGCTCCCAAAAAGGTTTATCTAAATTAGTAAATATGTCACTCTTGGCATATTCTCTGGTTTTGACATAATTATCATAATATCGCAGATGGGTAAGCAAATAAAAAAACATAGCAAAAGTCACATTGACTACACTTTGAGTGGAATACCCCGCTACATTAGTAACCACAATTCCTTTTTTTCTAGCATAAGCTAAATCAACATGGTCTGTTCCTGTAGCGGCAATACAAATAAGCTTTAGTTTAGTTGCTTGTCTCATTGCTTCTTTGTCTATTTTCACTTTATTAGTAATCACAATATCAGCCTGTTTAATCCGAGAGGATACTTCATTACTTTTAGTCAAGGGAAATACTTCTAAATCACCAAATCTTTTTAAACCACTTAAATCTACATCTCCTACCGTATTTCCATCCAGAAAAACAAGTTTTAGCATATATTATTCTTCTTAATTTTTTTAATAAATTTAATATAAAAGGTTTTATTAACAAAGACAAGTAACTAAAAACTTTTTCTTGCTAATTTCCCTTTCCTAGGTTAAAATTCAATTTATGCCAGAAAAATTGATGTATCTTATTTTTTCTGATTTAGATGGAACTTTACTAGATGAGGATACTTATAGTTTCCAAGAAGCCACTGAGGCTATTGAGTTTCTGAAAGAAAAAGAAATTCCCCTCATTTTGTGTTCTAGTAAGACACGGTTTGAAATGGAATTATATAGAGAAAAAATGGATATCATGACTTACCCATTTATTCCTGAAAATGGAGGTGCTATATTTATTCCAAAAACAAAGCTCAATCTTCATGATTTTGAATATAAAGTGATAGATAAATACCAGGTAATTGAAATAGGCAAACCTCATGAGGTTATAAAAAAGAAATTTCAAGAAATCTTGAACCGATTAGGTTTCCAAATAAAAGGTTTTTCTCAAATGGAAGCTAAGGAGATTTCCAAACTTAGTGGCTTACCTTTAGAAGAAGCAAAATTGGCTGCCCAGCGAGAATATTCAGAGCCATTTATTTTCAAAAACGATAAGTATAAATTTTTTTTGCTAGAAGAAGCGATTAAAAAATATGGGCTTAAACTTACCAAAGGAAATAGATTTTATAGTATTAGCTGGGGAAGTGATAAAGGTAAGGCAGTTCAAATTTTAAAGTCTATTTATCAACAAACTTATTCTCATAAAACGATTATTTCTGTTGGCATTGGAGATAGCCCAAATGACATTCCTATGTTAAAAGAAGTGGATGTTCCAGTAGTGGTAAGAAGAAAGTCAGGAAAATACCAAGTGTGCGATTTAGAGAATGTTTACTACACTCAAAAAATAGGGCCCAGAGGATGGTCTGAAGCAATATATGAAATTTTAAGGAGGTAGATATGGGTGATTTTTTTCAAAATGGAGTCATTACTACCCTCCATCGTCTAAACCGAGATAATGAAAAAATTCTAGAGAATGAGTTAATAGAATATACAAAGCATCGTCCTATTGCCTTAGTATTACCTTCTCTTTTTAGTGAGCTTAAAGGAAATGCCTTACCTAAAATTATTGATGAACTTTGCACAGTTTCTTATATAGAACAAATTATAATCAGTTTAGACCAAGCAAATAAAGAAGAATTTCTGTTTGCCAAAAAATTCTTTTCACGTTTGCCCCAAAAAACTGCTATTATTTGGAATGATGGACCAAGAATGCAAAGTCTTTATGGAAAATTAGGAGAGGAATTCTGCTGCTGGGAAAGAGGAAAAGGATTGGGTACTTGGATGGCTTACGGCTATGTTTTAGCTTCTGAGAAATCTCAGATCATTGTTTGTCATGACTGTGATATTTTAACTTATAATAAAGAAATACTTACCAGATTGTGTTATCCTGTGACCAGTCCTAGTTTAAATTTCGAATTTTGTAAGGGTTATTATAGTCGAGTTACTGACCGTCTCCATGGTCGAGTAACTCGTCTGTTTGTTACTCCTCTTATCCGTGCCTTAATGAAAACCTTGGGAATCACTCCTTTTCTTCTTTACTTGGATAGCTTTCGTTATCTTTTAGCAGGCGAATTTGCTATGACTGCTAGTCTAGCCTGGAGAAATAGGATTCCAGGAGATTGGGGACTAGAGATTGGTGTCTTAGGAGAAGTTTACAGAAATTGCTCTTTAAGAAACATTTGTCAGGTAGACCTGGCTGACACTTATGAGCACAAACATCAGGAAATCTTTCCTAAAAATGCTTCAAGGGGACTTTTAAAAATGACTGTGGATATTGCCAAAAACCTATTTAGAACCTTAGCAAGTGAGGGGATAATTTTTTCAGAAGGTTTTTTTAAAACACTAAAAGCAACTTATGTAAGAGAAGCACAAACTGCCCTGAGAAAATATCACAACGATGCCTTGATAAATTCTCTTTACTTTGATAGACACGGAGAGTCATTAGCTGTTGAAGAATTTGCCAATAGTGTCACCATTGCTGGGGAACAAATTTTGGAAGACCCCTTAGGCATCCCTCTTATTCCTAACTGGAGCCGCATAGTGTCGGCTATTCCTGACTTTTTTGACCGATTGTTGGAGACAGTAGAAGAAGATAATAAGGATTAATTTTATATGGATTATAAATATATCTTAAAAGATTTATTTTTTGCTGGATTAAAATCAGTAGATCCTTATACTGGAGTGAAGAACTATATAGGTGAAGTTTTGTCTGAATATAAAACAGGAAAATATGAAACACTTTTAACTATTGGTTTTGGGAAAGCAGCTTATCAAATGGCTTTAGCAGTGGAAGAATCACTGGGAGATTTGCTTACTAATGGTTTGGTAATTACTAAATATGGACATGGTGGAACATTGAAAAATATAAAAATCGAGGAAGCCGCACACCCCATACCAGATGAAAATGGACTAAAGGCCACAAATAGAATGATAGAGCTTTTGAAAAAAAATGCTACAGAGAAAACACTGGTGTTATGTCTTATCTCTGGAGGTGGTTCGGCTTTGCTAGTTGCCCCATATAAGGGAATAACCTTAGAAGAAAAAAAGGATGTAACAAAACTTTTGCTTAAAGCAGGAGCTGATATAGAAGAACTTAATACTGTAAGAAAACACATTTCAAGAGTCAAAGGAGGAAGATTGGCTGAACATTGCTATCCGGCTAGAATTATTTCTTTTATACTTTCAGATGTAATCGGAGATCATTTAGAAACCATTGCCTCTGGACCTACGGCTCCTGATGAAACTACTTATAAACATGCCTTGACAGTCTTAAAAAAATTTAATCTTTTTAAAAAAGTCCCACCTAGCGTCTTAGACCTTTTGAGAAAAGGTGAAAAAGGAATAATTCCTGAAACTTTAAAGAAAGACAACCCGGTCTTTAAAAAAGTAACCAATATTATTGTAGGAAACAACAAAAAGGCACTCCAGGCCATTAAACATCAGGCAGTTAAACTTGGTTTTAATGCCCAAATAATTAGTGCAGAGCTTAGTGGGGAAGCTAGGGAAGTAGCTAAATCTCTGGCTAATTTGGCATTAAAAACCCAAAAAACATCCCCTAATCTTCCTCTCTTTCTTATCAGCGGAGGAGAGACTACAGTTACTGTAAAAGGACCAGGCATAGGGGGTAGAAATACCGAACTAGCCCTTGCCTTTGCTTTAGAAATCGCTGGCAAAAAGGGAATTACTTTACTTTCAGCAGGAAGTGATGGCACTGATGGCCCCACTGATGCGGCTGGGGCAATAGTGAATGGAGATACTGTTCATAAAGCTAAAGATTTAGGGCTTGATCCAGAGAGATTTTTAGAAAATAATGATTCCTATAACTTTTTTAAAAAAACAGGAGGACTTTTCATCACCGGACCTACTGGTACTAATGTAATGGATATCCAAATCATTGTTGTGGATTCACCATAGACAACTTGCCCTTTATACCTTAAAAACTGACCTAGCTAACCTAACTTGAAAGACTCTTTTTACTATTCCATTTTTTTCCTAACTACTACAACTTTTGAAATGGGATCAAGATAAAATCTTTCTGCATCTTTGTTTAAATCATATCCTACTTGTTCTCCCTGCCCAATAACATTTCCTTCATCTATAATTGCCCGCCTAATCTGGGCTCCTTCTTCAATGGTCACATTACCAATAATAATTGACTCTTCTACCAGGGCACGACTATTGACAAATACATTCCGTCCAATGATAGAATCTCTCACCCATCCTCCACTAACAATAGAACCACCAGCAATAAGACTATTTTCTAAATGGCCAATTCGTCCATGGGCATCAATCACTACCTTTGCCGGTGGGTCATGGTATTTCACCGAGCGTACCGGCCATTGAGGGTTATAAAGATTTAACTTCGGTAATGGATTCTTCAAATCCATATTGGCTTCATAATAAGCTGCAATTGTCCCTACATCCCGCCAATAGACATTTTTTCCTTGAATCCCAGGAACTTTATTCTGACGAAAGTCATAGGCAAAAACACGTCTGGTATTGCAAATTCGGGGTAGGATATCTCTACCAAAATCGTGGGAGCTATTTACGTCCTCAGCGTCAACTTCTAACTCTTCTAAAAGCACCTCAGTATTAAAAATGTAATTTCCCATGGATACTAACCCTTCTTGAGGATTGCTTGGTAGAGGTGTGGGATTAGGCACTTTCTCTTGAAATTCTTTAACTTGCCAGTCTTCTTTTACCGCTATTACTCCAAATCGTCGGCATTCAGCAATAGGAAAAGGAATGGTAGCCACAGTCACATCTGCCTGTTTTTTTAGATGAAAATCAATCATCTGCCGAATATCCATAAAGTATACATGGTCTGCACCAAAAATAGCAACCAAGTCAGGCTTAAATTGTTTAATAAGATAGATATTTTGATAAATTGCATCTGCTGTGCCTAAATACCAGGTCTCCCGCACTCTCATTTGGGCAGGCACAGGTAAAATAAAAAAACTATTCATGGGATAGGTGCTTACCCAACCATGCTGAAGGTGACGAAGGAGGGATTGGGCCTTGTATTGAGTTAATACATAAACAGAATAAATACCTGAATTTACTAAATTGCTTAAAACAAAATCTATTAAACGATAAATTCCCCCAAAATGAACAGCTGGTTTTGTCCGATGTTGGGTAAGTGGATAAAGCCTTTCCCCTTTACCGCCTGCTAAAACCATACCTAAAATTTTAACTTTGCTTCCAAACCTCATCTATATTTTTTCAGTTTACAAAAAATATTTTTAAATAGCAAGAAAAATGCCTTTTAGATATCTGTAACTAGAATGAAAAGTTCCTATACTGCTTAAGATAGCCTTAATTAGCAGCTCGTAATAATCGAGGTTTGTTGTTTAACAGCTTCTTGGCTTCCTGAGCAATATCTTGGGGAGTAAGTTTAAAATAAGAAAGCAATTTTTCAGGCTTTCCTGAGATGCCAAAACGGTCTTTGATACCCATTCTTTTCACTGGTACAGGATATTTTTCCGAAACCACCTCACACACTGCACTCCCTAAACCACCTATTATAGAATGTTCTTCCACTGTAACTATAAGCCCTGTCTTTTGTGCTGAATCAATAATTATTTCCTCATCAATGGGCTTTATGGTAGACATATTAATTACCCTAACTTCTATTCCTTCAAGGGCAAGAAGAGAAGCAGCAGCAAGAGCGTGATGAACCATTAACCCCATAGCAATAATAGTAAGTTCGTCTCCTTCTCTAACAACATCACCCTTGCCTATTTTAAAGGAATAATTTTTATTTTCATAAATTACAGGAAAGGAAAGACGTGAACTCCTCACATATACTGGTCCATAATACTCAGTAATAAGTCTAATTACCTGAGCCATTTCTATAGCATCTGCTGGAACAATAACAGTCATATTAGGCAGAATACGCATCAAAGCTACATCTTCTAAGGCCTGATGTGAACCACCATCATCTCCTACCGTAATTCCACCATGACTAGCTACGATTTTCACATTTAATCCAGCGTAGGCAATGGATTGCCTTATTTGCTCCCAGGCTCGTCCAGTGGCAAAAATGGCAAAAGTGCTGGCAAAGGGAATTTTTCCTGCTGCAGCTAACCCTGCAGCTGTTCCCACCATATCTTGTTCAGAAATTCCCATATTGAAAAACCTTTCCGGAAATTTCTGAGCAAACATCTGTGTCTTAGTAGAACCAGAAAGGTCTGCATCCAATACTACAATATCTCTATTTTTTTCTCCTAATTCCACTAAGGTCTTACCATAAGCCTCACGCGTACTTGCCTTTTTCATATTCTCCCCCCTAATGCTCCAATTCCTTAAGAGCCATTTCCAACTCTTCTGTAGTCGGCGCCACACCATGATATTTAGCTTGATTTTCAAAAAATGATATCCCTTTCCCTTTAATAGTATGAGCAATAATAATTGTAGGCTTCCCTTTTATCTTTTCCGCTTTATCTAAGGCTTCAAAAATCTGTTTGAAATCATGTCCATCAATCTCTATCACTGCCCAACCAAAAGCCTCCCATTTGGCAGCAAGAGGCTCGATTTGCATTACGTCTTTTACCCAACCATCTATTTGAAGACCATTGTTATCCAATATAGCACATAAATTATCAATTTTATAATGGGCTGCAGACATTGCCGCTTCCCATACCTGGCCTTCCTGAACCTCACCATCACCCAAAAGGACATACACCCTAGTAGACAGTTTATCCAAACGGGCAGCTATAGCCATACCGTTGGCCATAGATAAACCCTGTCCTAAAGACCCGGTTGGTACCTCTATGCCTGGTGTAAATTTACTATCAGGATGGCCCTGTAGCCGAGCCCCCAACTCTCGTAACTGAAACAACTCTTCTTTAGGGAAATAACCCAAATGAGCAAGGATAGCATAAAGGGCAGGAGCTGCATGTCCTTTAGATAAAACGAATCTGTCTCTTTCTGACCAATGGGGATTTTTAGGGTCTTGCCTTAATTTACCCCAAAATAAAGCAATTAATAATTCTACAGCAGAAAGTGAACCTCCTGTGTGCCCTGACCCAGCCTTATGGAGCATTATCAAAATATCTTTCCGAATCTGCTTGGATAATCTTTGAAGATAATCAATATCCCTTATCAACTTTGTCTCAATCTTCTTATGAGGTCAGCCTAACCCTAGCACAAACTTTTTTAAAATGCAAGGGGTTAAATTCAGGACTTTCCCCAGAATTTTTAAAGGCTTTCTAAAAAGAAAGGTAAGTTCTTCAAAACAGTAATAACTTTAAAAGAAAAAGCCGTAAAGAGTAAAGCGTTAAAATAAAGTGTTAAAAAACTCCTTACGCCTCACGCTTTACGCATATGAATCAGACAGACCAGTTTAATGTCAAATGTGGAGACCAAACCCCTGATTTTCTTATTCCACTTATTGAACGCCAAAAATCCTTAATTCATCCCTGCCTGTCGCCTGCCTGTCGGCAGACAGGACAGACAGGAATGTTTTTAAAGATTAACGCCTAAATTTTGGGGAATGTTCAAGTTAAATTCTTTTGGAGTATTCAGCTTTATTTTTTTTCTAACAGTTTTTTCAGTCCTTTTACCTTATCCAAAAATGCCTCGCTTACTTGAACAGCGGTCTTTCCTCTTTTTATGACATGAGGAGTAATAGATATTAAAACCTCAGTTTTTTCTCTTTTGTAAGTAGTAGAACTAAATAAATATCTTAAAATCGGAATGTCCATAAGAATAGGAATCCCGGATCTAGTCTTATCTATCTTGGTCCGGATAAGACCTCCTATAACTACTGTTTGACCATCTTTAGCTACCAAATTGGTTTCTACCTCTCTAGTAAATTTTTCGTATGTTTCCTGCCCCGCCACTTTTGTCTTAGCCACATCACTAAATTCTTGTTTTACCTCCATCCTCACTACCCCTGCAGAACTTATGTGGGGAGTAACAGTCAAGATTGTTCCATAAGGCATATATTGGATGCTAGCAGCAACTTGGCCAGCCGTAGCTTCTATACCAGTTATTGTTGAACTAACAGTGGGCACTTCTCCGCCTACTGTAATTTTCGCCTCTTTATGGTCTATGGCCAAAACCGTAGGGGAGGCAATCACATTCACTTCAGAGATATCAGATAGCAAAGTTAAAAGTGAAAGCACATTTTCTGAAAGACTGCCAAAATAAAGGGAAAGGGCTTGAGAGGGTTTGAACTCCTCAGGTTTAGGTGGCTCTCCTCCAAAAGAAACATCCATTCTGCCTACATCCACTCCCCTTTTTTTCAACCACCATTCAACACCTTGCTCTATACTTCCTCTTAAGCTCACTTCTGCCACTAATACTTCAAGCAATACCTCTCTAGGCATAATGTCTAAGGCCTTAATGGCCCTCTCTATAATTTTGTAATCTTGAGGGGTGGCCAAAATGACCAAGGCATTGTTTATTTCGTCAGCAATAATCTTTATTTTTCCAGTTACTTGTCCACTAGGTAGTCCTTCAGATGGGACCTTCGCCGCCACAATCTTTTTCTTTTCAGTTTTGGCAGTTGTCTCAGTGGCTTTCTCAGAGATCTTTGCTACTCCTGTTTCATAAACTTCATTTAAGATATCGGCAATGTCTTTAGCCAACCCATTTTCAATAAAACGAACATAGAGATTTTGTTCTTCGGTAATCTTGATGCTATCTAAAACTTCTATCCATTTCTTCAGTTCAGAAAGCAGCTCAGGGTTAAGGGTTACCACCAAAACATAATTAGTTTTTTCAATAGGCATAATCAAGGTATTTTCCTTCAATTTAGGGTTATTTTTTAAAATACTTAAGTCAGAAAAGACATTTTTGACCTTTTCTACTACTGTCTCAGCATCCATATTTTTTAAGGGAATGGTTTCTATATAAACATCTTTTAATAAGAAACTATCAAGGGTCTGAAGGAGCTTTAAAGCAGTCTTAATATTTTCTACCTCATCGGCAAGAATGATTCCAGAAATGGCTTTATTTACCACTGTAGGGGACCCGGATGAAAGAAAAGGCTTTATGGTTTTTAAAGCTACTTCTGGCTCAATATAAGAGAGCCGATAAATAAGAATAGCTGGCTCTTTCATCTTTTCTAACTGCTCTTTTCCTTTAACAATAGTCAATCCAAATTGAGCAGCTTTTTCTTTACGGACAAGAAAATACATCCCTTCCTTTTCTATGATGTCAATATTATTTAAATTTAAGGCCTGGCGTAGGAAATTGAACAATTCGGTGTCAGTATATTTACCTCTAATAAACAAGGTCAAACCTGGATTCAAATTGGGTTGGATAGTATAATTTTTATTTAAATAATCTCCCAAAATAACGCGGATGACTTCTGTCAAAGGAGCTCCCTCAAAATTGAGTTCAATCTTTTGTGGTCCTCCTTTCTTCTTTATCCTTTCTGTAGGCATCTTTTTTTCTTGTGAAGGTTCTACCTTTTTTTCTGGACGGGGTTCCTTAGGAGAAACTCTTATTTGCCTTGAAGGAGGGTCTTGATTAATAACTTCAGAAACAATAGGAGGACAATTGCTCAAAATTATAACAATGAATACTATCAACCATAGACTAATTTTGCACATACTAACCTCACTCGTAAATCATATTTTTTGATACCATAACGAATTTTTGTGATGCTAAATTCACTAATGTAAATTCCTTTAAGGGCTTCTATTTTCTCTAAGAGTTCAGTTATCCCTCTAATATGAGTCTTAAGGTCAAAACGAATTCTTATCTCTTTAAATCCCTCTCTTTCTTTTTCACCAAGAACCTGATAATTATTTATCTCAAGCTCTCCCTCTTCTGCTAACGGTTTCAACTTCTGTTCAATGGATGCAGCTAACTTATAAGGTTCCTGTGCCGAAAACCATTTTTCCCTCTCTATTTTTAATTCTCTCAACTCCTTCTTAAGGGAAGAAAGCTTGGGTTTATAATAGCTAATCTGTTCATTATATTTTTGGATGAGTGCCTTTTTAGAGTTTATTTTTTCTCTTAAAATATTAATTTCTGTCTGAAGAGGTAAAACCCATTTGATATGGAAAATAATTACTCCCAGAAAAACCAAAGAAATCACTATGATTAGATATCTTTTTTCTTTGTTTTTAAGTAAGTATCTAAATTGAGTTATTAATTTCATTTCAACTTTATTTGAATATTAAATAATTCCTTTTGTGTTTTGGCCTTTTTTCTCACTGGAGACAGGAGCTTCACCTCTTGAAACGCAGGCACCTTTGAAATGGTCTCTAAAAAATTTACCACTGAACCAGATTCTCCCCTAATTATTATAGTCTTTTTTTTCAAGTCAAAATATGAAATCCAAGTATCATTAGGTGTAGTCTCTGTCAAGATTTTTAATACTTTAAGAGGCGAGACCACTTCTTGCTTGACGTGCTCTAATTTATTATTAAAGGCTTTTAATTCCTCTACTTCTTTTTGGATGCGTTCTATGGGCCTCCATTCCTTCTCTGTCTTTTGAAGTTCTTGGGAAACCAATTGAAATTGTTTAATCAAATGTTTATGCTCAAAAGATAGGAAAATAGGATAAATTGCATAAATTCCTACCAAAATAGCCAAAAGGATGTAACCCAGAACAATTTTGCTAGGTTTCAATCGCAAATCTTGAGGCCATCCCTTTATCACTTCTTGTTTAGCAATGTAATCACCAACTTTCTTCAATAAAGCACTATCTATACTAAGAAATTTTATTTTTAAGCCTTTTAAAAAATCAGGTGCTTTTGAACCTATACAAACTATATTCTCTATCCCAATGGAAGTAATGTAAGTTTTAAAATAATCTATATTGTCTTCTTCCAATATAAATACATCTCTCAAACTTCCATCAGCGCAAACTGCTACTTCAAATCTTTTATGATTCAAGGGAGATAATACAATAGAATCTTTTACTTCATCCCCTAAGTAAGGATAAAACTGAGCTGCAGGCAGAATACACACCTGTAAAAAACCTTCTAAGTTTTGGGTTAACAGTTGATATTGCTCTTTGGTTTGAGAAAAAATGGGCACTACTACATTATCTTGTGTTTCAATAGGTTTGCCTAATATAAAATTTGTATTATCTTCTCCAGACAGAAATATCTCATCTAAATCATACCGGACGGCATCCTCTAAATGCTCACCCACGGTTTTTGGATAGGTTTCTTGATGGGCTTGATATCTGTCTCTTAATACCAGTAATAAAATAGCTGTTTTTTTTCTCTCAACCCCCTCTATTACTTCAGGTATAACCTCAGGCCAGGAAGCTTCAAAAGTCTCATTTTTAAAAATTTCCCATTTTTGCCAAGGTCTCTTTTTAAGTCTAACTACCTCGGTAGAATTTTCTTTCAAAAGAGCAATAATAATATGTTTAGGATATTTTAGGTTTATAATATTCATGCCAGTACTCTAACAAATATTTTCTATTTCCCATATATTTATAAATACTCACAAAAATAACACCTCTTATCTGGCAAGTAAAACGATAGTAATGACCTTGAATAAGCTCTTCCTTTTTCTCTTTATTTTCCCCTTCTGAAGATATAGCAGAGAGATTAACACTTTTACCATAAACTGTCAAAAAATCATATAAACCTGGTATCCATTTTTTCCCTTCTTCTCCTCCTTCTTCCTCTCTTCCCCAAAAAATTTCTGGGGTAATGCCTTTTACAAACAATAATTCATTTATGGTTTTAAAAGAAGCATTAGCAGGTCTATAAGGGGGTTTTAATGCTAAATAATAATCTTCTTCTGCTCCATGAGGTTTAGGAATATTATCCCCATCTCTATAATCTAAAACACAGTCTGCTATTTCCTCTGCTTTCTCTTGAGAAAGTTTTAATTGTTCGGTCAAAAGCTCAATAAGTGGCTGTGCATCTATCATATTAATATTTATCTTTCTTTCTTCATCTTGGATTTTAACCTTCACCTTCTCATTATTAATATCAAGCTCTATCTCATCTCCAGAAAAAACCTTTCTTTCATCCTCATCTGGTAAAGTCAATCTAATCATTAGCTCTTGCACTGCGCTATAAGCTGTAAAATAGGCATTTCTTGCTTCAATAATATTTCTGGCCTCTAATGCCTTTAGCCGCACTTCTCGCCCAAATTGGCTAACAATAAAAGAAATAACCGCAATTATCCATAATAAAAAAATTAAAATACTACCCTGTTGTTTATTTTTAAAAATCATTTTAACCAAAAGATAAATTGGTATTTTTCTCCCCTAAGTTCTGCTTCCATCTTGATGGCATCTGGGGATTGTTTTTCTTTTAACCAAGTTTCTTTAATATCATCATTCTTAATATAAAAAAAACCACATTGAACAGGCAATTCCAATTGAATGGGAGTGATTGTTTCTATTTCCTTCAAAAACTCATTTATTTCTCCCATATTAGTAAAGGGCATTTCTTGATAAGAAATTATATTTTCCAAACATGCATATCTTACCAAAACAGGACTAGCCCTGTTTGGGGTAAGCAGAGAATAATCGGTAGTAAAGGTTAAACTTGTTTTATCTCCACTAAAAATCCCTTTATGAAAAAAAGTTGATTTAATATTACCCGCATAACGCAATTGTTTTTCTAACAGATAGGTCAATTTAAAAAAATTGATTTCCATCTGCTGCTTATCGGTTCCTCTCCACCACACTCCTAAACTAAAACGTAGAGCCATAGCTAGAGTAATAGCTACTAAAGTAGAAAGAAATAAGGAAATAAGTAATTCTAATAAAGTAAACCCCTGCTCTTTAATCATTTCTTTCAAAAAGAGGGTTTTTTTCACCAAAATTGCTACCTGGATAGTGAAGAAAACAAAGGATACGTTGATTTAAGGTAATGCAAACTTTATAAAGGGAAACATCTCTATATTCTTCTATTCTGGTGGTAACTACCTTACACTCCTTTTTGTTCCATTCTCTAGTAGTTTCACCTTCTTCTATGTCTCCAGTTTGAATAATTTGGTGGGCTACCTGGTTTAAAATGTGAGTTTCTCTTAATGCCTTTAAGGCTTTATCTAAAAGTCTAAAATTCTGTCCTATCACACCCATAAGCACTCCCAGCACTGTAACCATAATGAATACAGCTACTAAAACCTCCAGCAAGGTGAAACCTTTATTTTTAAAAACCATTAAACTTCCTTCCATTTAATAGTAGATATTAAAGGATTAATGGTAATATTATATTTTTTTCTATTGTAAATAATATCAATATCTGTTTGATTGGCTGTCCCATCTGGGAAAAAGTATATGTAATATTTTCCCCCTTTATCTTCTCTCATTCCCCTAGCATAAATTTCTGCTGTTTCTGGAATAGGATATTCTTTCTTTCCAAAACCATAAGTTCTTTTATCTCCATCAATGAAAAAAATACAAAGTTGATGCGTACCAAGGGCATTGGATGCTGTTAGGGAAAGTGTGTCCACAAAATGATAAATAAAACGCTTCTGTTCTAACTTTAAAAGTAATTTAGAAAAACGGGGAAGAGTAAAGGTAACTAGCAATGAAATGATAAACAGGACCACAATTAGTTCTAATAAAGTAAATGCCTTAGAATTTAATCTCATTAATACCCATAATAGCTGAAAACATAGTAAAAATAATGCTACCAATAATAACACCCATACTCACAATAATCACCGGCTCTATGAGACTTAGCACCCGTTTAAAAATACGTCCTAATTCTTCTTCAAAAATGCGATTTATATTGAGAAATCCCTGCCCTAAGTCACCTGTCTCTTCAGCCACTGTTAAAATAGTAGCCATTTTGGCTGGAAAGGGAGGACGTCTAAAACAAAAACTCAATGTTTTCCCTCGGCGGATTTCTTGTTTAAGTTGACCTGTTATTTTTCTGAGCACTTCATTACCCATTACTTCTTTAGCTGTGTCTAAGGCCTCCAGAATTCCTACTCCTGCTTTAAGCAAAATCCCCATAGTTCTAGTAAACTTTATCATCTCTATCTTAACCAGAATATTTTTTAAATAACCTATCTTCAAAAGGGTCTCATGCCATTTATACCTTCCCTCAGGTTTACTAGTCCATTGTCTAAACCCTAATAAAATAAAAATAAGAAGCACAGGAAAAATCCATCCATAGTGGTTTAAGAAATAACCAATAGCTAAAAGAAATTTCATAAAAACAGGAACTTCCTGATGTAGCTCTAGAAAAATCTGAGAAAAACGAGGTACAACATAACCTAATAAGACCAGTAATGAAATGATACCCACTGTGAGTAAAATAGAAGGATAAATGGAGGCAGAGATTATTTGCTCCTTTAACTGTTGTTGCATTTCCAGATAGTGCACAATTAAATTAAGTGTGGTAGGTAAGGTGCCAGCGGCCTCCCCTACCCTAATCATCTGGATGTAAAAACGACCAAACACATATTGATAGTCACTTAATGCCTCAGAAAAACTCTTACCTCCTTTTATGGCCTCTACTAACTCCATAATAAGGTTTTTCAGTTCTAGCTTCTCTTCAGAGAGAGCCAACATTTCTAAGGCACGATCAAGAGGTAGCCCACCCTCCAGTAATTCGCACAAGTCTCTGGTAAAATCAATTATTTTTGTCAATTTAATGCGGGTTTTTTTCTTCTTAACAATATCTAGTTTAATGGGAATGAGCTGACGCTCTCTCAATTTTCGAACGGCTTCTTTTTGTTCTTTAGCCTCAAGAAAACCTTTAATAAGTTGACCTGTTAGGGACTTAGCTTGATATTTAAAAGTAGCCATTATAGTTTTGTTACTCTAAGAACCTCTTCTATAGTAGTAATACCACTAATCACCTTATTTAAGCCATCTAACCGCATGGTGGCCATACCTTCCTTTATGGCTTCTTTTCTGATATGGTCCGTGTCTGCCCCTTCAATGATTAAAGAGCGAATACTATCTGTTACCTCCATAATTTCAAATAAACCAGCCCTACCCAAGTAACCAGTATGTCCACATTCAGGACATCCTACACTCTTATAGAATGTTATATCTTTTCTGTCTAATTCTATCATTTCAGCAGCTTCTGAGGAAAAATAAGTCTTTATGCGTTTAATAATGGCCTTATCTGGTTTAAATGGGACTTTACAGTGAGGACAGAGCACTCTCACCAATCTTTGAGCCACTACTAAAAGCAAAGAAGCAGATATCAGATAAGGTTCTACTTGAAGGTCTATCAAACGGGTAATAGCTGTAGGAGCATCATTGGTGTGAAGGGTAGAAAAAACCAAATGTCCCGTAAGGGCAGATTGAATAGCAATTTCCGCTGTTTCTAAATCTCTGATTTCTCCAATAAGAATTACATCTGGGTCTTGCCTAACAATAGACCTTAAAGCCTTGGCAAAAGTCAAATCTAAATCAGCCCTAACTTGAATTTGATTAATACCTTCAATTTGATATTCTACTGGGTCTTCCACGGTGATAATTTTCTTTTCTGGAGACTTAATCTTTTTTAAAACCGCATACAAAGTAGTGGTTTTTCCAGAACCTGTAGGTCCGGTGACTAAAATGATACCATTGGGATAATAAATCTTTTCCTGTAAAAGGTTCATATCACGTTCAGTCAGGCCCAAAGATTCTAATTCTAATTCTTCTGTCTCTTGGTAAAGTAACCTTAACACTACACTTTCACCAAAAATTGTAGGTAAGGTGGAAACACGAATGTCTACCTCCTTTCCCCCCAAACGTAATTTTATTCGTCCATCTTGGGGAAGACGCCTTTCCGCAATATTCATACCAGCCATCAGCTTTACCCTAGAAATAATAGCCGGTTGTAATCGCTTGGGTGGGGTTTCCATCTCGTGCAAGATGCCATCAATTCTATAACGCACCTTGAATTCTTTCTCAAAAGGCTCAAAATGAACATCCGAAGAACGCATTTCCACTGCCCGGTTGATTATCATATTCACTAACCGCACAATAGGGGCTTCAAGGGCCATATCCCGTAGATTTTCTTCTTCTAATTCAAATGTCTCCGCTTCAGCTTCTCCCATGGCGTTTTGAATTTCCTCAGTTTGATCACCATATAAACGGTCAATGGCGTCTTTTATCTCACTGGGCAAACCTATACAAAATTTTACTTTGGCAGAATTGAAATATTGCTTGATGGTATTCATGAGAGAAAGGTCAAAAGGGTCACTAATCACTATTATTACTTCATCTTTATTCTGTTCTAAGGGCAAAATACAGTGCCTTTTTAAAAATCCAATAGAGATTTTTTCCAGGATTAAAGGTTTCTGAGGATAATCCTTTCTTTCAAGAAAAGGCAAACCAAAATAATCAGCCATTAATCGTGATAATTGTCTTTCTTCTGCTAAACCTTCTTTTTGTAAAATTCTAGGAAGAGATAACTTTGCCTGCTGAACTTCAGCTAAAAGCCTGGCTTTTTCTTCTGAGCTTATTTTTAAATGAGAAAGAAGATATTCATTAAATGGTTGCTGATTCATACTATCTTTTTATAACACTTTCTACTTTTTGCCAAGAAGGTTCATTATTTTAAACCACTATCATAACCATTAAAATTTGTAAATGATTTTTTAGTCCTGCCCCCGGCAAGAATTCCGTGATTATTTATAAAAATACCCTTGACATCTACTTTTAATAATGAGACAAAATGGATATCTTTAATAAAGGAGGGATAGTTATGGCCACTTTTTTTATGTTCGGCAAATACTCGTCAGAGGCATTAAAGGAAATTAGTGCAGAACGGACAGAGAAGGCAATGGAGATATTTAAAAATCTAGGCGGTGAAGTAAAATCCATGTATGCCTTACTTGGGGATTACGATTTGGTATTTATTGTAGAATTACCAGGAATTGAACAGGCTATGCGGGCTTCTGTGGCCTTAAGCAAAATGTCAGGTATTTCGTTCAGAACATCCCCAGCTATAACGGTAGCAGAATTTGATAAGTTAATCACATAATAGCCTATTTTGCTATTAAAGCCAGTTGTTCAGGAGTTAAAAAACTTATTAATTTCCCTTGATGTGTAGGTAGTTCCTCTACTTCTATCTCACAGAGACCACCCATCTGAAACTGAATAAAAATAGGTCCCTCACTCAAAAGTTCTGAGGCTATTTCTGCCAGAGAAGGTAAATGCCCTGCAATAAAAATAGATGTTTTATCTGTAAAGGACTGCAGATAGGAAATAGCATCAGCAGGGGGTGAAAGGGGCTTAAATACTGAACTAATCTCAATTTTTTCTATGGGATAATTTAGCTCTTTAGCTACTATTTCAGCCGTTTGCCTGGCACGTTTTTTAGGACTAGAACAAATAACATCTATTTTCACTCCCATATTGTGAATTGCCTTAGCACTTAAATTAATTTGCCTCATCCCTTCTTCTGAAAGTCCCCTTTCAGGGTCTTTCTCTTTAGGAAGGGCTTGTCCGTGTTGCATCATATAAATTCTCATCTACTTCCTCCTTTTCAAATCTTTCTTTATACTTACATTTAATACACACCAAACTATTGCCCTTACATATCATAAAGCTAGCTCCACATCGAGGGCAAGTATGAACAATAGGTCGTTCCCACATGGCAAATTGACAATCAGGATAGCGACTACACCCATAAAATACCCTTCCTTTCTTGGAGACACGTTGTATTATCTCTCCCTCCTCACACTTAGGACATTTAACCCCTAAACTTAATGGAGCGGTATAATGGCATTCTGGATACCCAGAGCAAGCCAAAAATGGTCCATACCGACCGTGTTTTAAAGACAAAGGTTTCCCACATTCAGGACAATTTTCGGCCGCTGTCTTTGAAATTATTACTATTTCCCCTTTTTCATTCCGTCTAAACTCTTTGGTATTTTCACAGGCTGGATACCGAGAACAGGCAAGAAAGGCACCATTTTTACCATATTTGATCACCATGGGGGCTCCACACTTTTCACAAGTAATTTCTGTCTTTACTCCATGTTTTTTTATATCTGCCATGTGTTTTTGAGCCTTTTCTAATGCCTTCCTAAAAACCTGATAAAATTCTTTTAAGGTATTGATGGACGATTTTACTCCTTCCTCAATTTCATCTAACTCTGCCTCCATCTGCGCAGTGAAAGAAACATTGATAATCTCAGGGAAATTAGTAGTAAGCAAATCATTGACTAAAAGACCCAATTCAGTTGGACGAAAATGCCCTTTTTCTTTTTCTACATAATTTCTTTCTTGAATAGTAGTCAAAATAGTGGCATAGGTGCTAGGACGTCCGATGCCTTTATCTTCCAGCTCTTTAATCAGACTGGCTTCTGTATACCGAGCAGGTGGTTTAGTAAAATGTTGACTAGGAATAAGTTCCTTTAAATTCAAAAGCTGCCCCTCTTCTAAATCAGGAATATAAACTTCTTCTTTTTCTTTCAAATCATAAATCTTTTTAAAACCTTCTTTTTTCAAAATACTACCTGTAGTCCTGAATAAATACTCCCCAGCTTCAATTTCTACTGTAGTCTGGTCATAAATAGCTGGGGCCATCTGAGAGGCCACAAATCTCCTCCAGATAAGTTCATAAAGAGCACGCTGTTCTGGAGAAAGATAAGGGGCAACACTTTCTGGAAATCGATAAACCGAAGTAGGACGGATGGCCTCATGGGCATCTTGGGCCTGACGTTTATTTTTATAATAATATCTCCTAGCAGGTAAATAATCCTTTCCCCATTGTCCTTTAATGAATTTTCTGGCTTCTTCAATAGCTATATCAGCTGTCCTTACTGAGTCTGTGCGCATATAGGTAATGAGCCCTACCCTACCTTCTTTTCCCAAATCTATTCCTTCATAAAGCTGTTGAGCCAAAACCATAGTCTTCTGAGCAGAAAAACCAAGTTTTTTTGCTGCCTCCTGCTGTAAGGTGCTGGTAATGAATGGAGGAAAGGGATAACGATGTTTTTTTTGGTGAATAACTCTTTTTACCAAAAATGATTTTTCTTTAAGAGTTTTAAGAATAGCCTCAACCTGGGCTTGATTTTTTAAACAAGCTTTTTTCCCTTTAATTTGAGCCAGTTTAGCCTCAAAACAGGGACATTGTTCCCCTTCTAAAAGAGCCGCAATTTCCCAGTATTCCTGAGGAACAAAATTTTGGATAGCTCGCTCTCTTTCACATATCAGATATAGAGCAGCCGATTGCACTCTACCTGCTGAAAGCCCCATCTTTACTTTTTGCCAAAGAATAGGGGAAATCTTATAACCCACTAACCTATCTAAAATACGTCGTGTTTGTTGTGAGAGATATTTATTGGTATCAAGGGAGAAAGGTTGTTTTAAGGCAGTCTTGACTGCTGCAGGTGTAATTTCATGGAAAAGCACTCTTTTAATAGGCTTTTCTCCATTTTTATCTATTTCCTCTGCCACATGCCAGGCAATAGCTTCACCTTCTCTATCAGGGTCAGAAGCCAAATAGATTTCTTCAGCTAATTTGGCCATTTTCTTAAGCCTTTGAATGGTTTTCCGCTTTCGGGGTAAAATTACATAACTAGGTTTAAAATTATGTTCAATATCTACACCAAGTTTGTTCTTAGGCAGGTCTTTTATATGTCCCAAGGTGGATTCTATGACAAAACCCTTTAACAACTTTTTTAATGTCCTTGCCTTGGCTGGAGATTCCACAATTAGAAGTTTCATACATCTAACCTTATGTATTTTTTGCCAGGTAATTGTTTTACCAATCCCTGAACCTCTAGTAAAGTCAAGATACTAGAAACGTCAACCACGCTTTCCTTTAAGTTTAAGGCAATTTCTTCTAAGTTTTTTGGTGTATGGAGAAGAGAAATAATACGCTCACTAAAAGGGTCTAGCTTAATATTGTAATGTTCTGAAGTCTCTTTTGGCACCGATAAGTTTAATTCTTCCACTATATCCATTACATTTTCAACTAATTTCGCACCTTGTTTGATAAGGGCATGAGTCCCTTTACTATAAAAACTACTTATAGAACCAGGCACAGCAAATACCTCTTTTCCCTGTTCTAAGGCCAATCTAGCCGTAATTAAAGAACCACTTCTAAAGGCCGCTTCTACCACTACTACTCCTAAAGATAAACCGCTAATAAGACGATTGCGCACAGGAAAGTTTTGGGAGAGGGGAGGAGTACCCAATGGAAATTCTGAAATAATGGCACCTTGTTTTTTTATTTCTGCATAAAGTTTTTTATTTTCAAGAGGATAAACTATATCTAAACCACAACCTAATACGGCTATGGTATTCCCCCCTGCTTGTAAAGCTCCTTGGTGGGCAGCAGCATCAATACCCCTAGCTAGTCCACTAACAACAGTAATTCCCAATTCAGCTAGATTAGTAGCCAAATTAGTAGCTGTTTTTGAACCATAAAAACTGGCTCTTCTGGCACCTACTATAGCAATAGAAGGAGTATTTAACAACTGGGCTTCTCCTTTTAAATAAATAAAAGGTGGAGGGTCAGCAATTTGTTTTAACAAGGCAGGATAGCGCTGGTCAGAATAGGTAATGATCTCAACTCCCATTGTCTTAATTTTTTTAAGTTCTTCCTCTGCTTCTTTTATCCATTTTTTTGATAAAATAGCCTGAATGGTTTCTGCCTTTAATCCTAATTCTTGCATAGTTTTTTGAGAAGCAGAAAAAAGTCCTTTAGGTTCACCAAAAAAATCAAGTAATTTCTTACTACGGCGATGACCTAATCCTGGAAGGTAGTGCAAGGCCAGCCAGTAAATGATTGATTCCATAAGACTATTTTGCCACTCCTACTATATCTCCTGTATGAAATGGTCTTTTTGATTCCAAAATCATGGCCGTGGCTGTTTGGGGTGTAGTGTGAATAATCAATATCTTTCCTATAAAAAAAGGAGGCAGGTTTTCTGCCTCTTTACGAAAGACATCTAATGTTTGTCCTATCTTAAGACCCTGATTTTCTCCAGCATCTATATAAAGAACATCAGGCCACGCTATCTCTGAAATTTCACCTTTAGTAGCAACCACCCAGGCCTTTAAAGATGGTGGTTTTTCTTTACAAAGAGAAAATGGCTTGGGAGGTTGATATGGTTTAAGAAAATCGCCAACATAGATAACGTCATAAGAACGAATAATTTTTGCCTCAGCTACCTGAGGATAAATCTTAGTAACCTTAACAGCTCCTAATATTTCATGAAGATAGCCAATCTGCTGCTTGGTAATAGGATGAAGAATTGGCGGTGAAATACGAAAGATAGTCCAAACCGACCCTACTTTTGGTTTAGATGCTGATTGGAATTTGACATAAATTACATCTCCTTCACCCAACACAACTTTATCTTCTCCTATTGCCTTTATAATCTCACCACTATGTTTCTCAGGGGAAAGTGAAAGATAACCAGCCGCCTCACGATAGCGCCAATCCAAGAGAAATTTTTTTCTTTTTTTCAGTTTTACTTCTTTTTTTATCTCTTTTGCTGCCTTAACCAGTTCTTCAGGGGTTTCCTTTAAACACAAAACATCACCCGGATATATCCAATGAGGGTTAGTCACATGAGGATTGATCTGCCATAGTTTAGGCCATAAGTAGGGATTATGATAATAATGGTCACAAATATCCCAAAGTGTATCTCCCTTTTTTACCACATGAAGTTCATCTGCCCATACCTGAATACCTAATACCAAAACCAATACACAAATGATCCATCTCATTTTTTACCTCACCTTTATTTTTTTATACATCCTAGCAAAGAGTTGTTTCTTTTCAAGTGCAGTAAGCACTGGAGAGGCAATAAAAATTGAAGAATAAGTGCCTACAGTTATACCTATTAGGAGTGCAAAGGCAAAGTTATGGATGACACCTCCTCCCAAAAAATAAAAAGCCAGTAAAGGGAAAAATGTAGTGCCTGAGGTAAGAATAGTTCTACTTAAAGTCTCATTAATACTGCGGTTAATTATAGAAGCTAAACCCTCTTTGGTTGCTTTTCTTATATTTTCTCTAATACGGTCAAATACCACTATGGTGTCATTAAGAGAATAACCCATAATGGTAAGCAAAGCAGCTATAATTAATAAATCTATCTCTTTATTGCATAGAGAAAAAACACCCACTGTGATAAACACATCATGGATAATGGCCAAAACTGCTCCTAAGGCAAAACGTAATCTTAAAAGAGCATATAATATGAGAGTAGCTATAAAGGCAATGACCACTAAGAAAGAAAGAGAAACTTTAAGTAAAGAAAAAATATACAATATAGCTAAAAGGCAAGTAGCCATAATAGCACTGGTACCCCATTTCATTTCAAACCGTCCCGAGATATAGATCCCAATAAGCAAAATAGCATAAAAAAGAGCTAAAAGGGCCTTTTCTCTCAAATCCTTACCTACTTTGGGTCCAACCATTTCCACTCTACGAATTTTCACCACACCCTTCCCTAGTTTCTCTTCCAACGTTTTTTTTAACAATTCTGAAATTCGTTGTAAAGCACCTGAAGTAGTTTGGGTACGAACCAAATATTCATGGCTTTGTGTTGAGCCAAACTGTTGAATGGTCACGCCTTTAAGGTTAGTCTTTTTTATAGCCCCTCTGATGTCATCAGCAGTTACAGGTTTGTTAAATTTTATCTGAATAATAGTGCCCCCAGCAAAATCAATGCCATACTGAGGGCCACCTTTCATGATAAGAGAAATCAAACCCAATAAAATTAAAAGTCCGGAGAGACTTAAGGCCCATTTCCTTAATCTGATAAAGTCAATATTAACACCTGGCTTAATTATTTCCCACATCCTTTCCTCCTAAATGCTCAAGCGCTTCAAGTTGAGGACATAAAATAAATAATCAAAAATCACCTTACACATAAAAATAGCAGTAAACATATTAGCTATAATACCCAAACTCAAGGTAACAGCAAATCCTCTTATAGGACCGGTGCCAAATTGAAATAAAATCAAGGCAGTTATTAAAGTAGTAATATTAGCATCAAAAATGGTCCAAAAGGCCTTTCGATAACCTGCTTCTGTGGCTGCGCGTGGTGTTCTTCCTAAGCGCAATTCTTCCCGAATCCGCTCAAAGATAAGGACATTGGCATCAACACCCATCCCAATAGTCAAAGCAATACCTGCAATGCCAGGAAGAGTTAATGTAGCCTGAAAAAATGCTAACCCAGCCAGCAACAAAAGTAAATTAACAATAAGGGCAGTATCAGCAATAATGCCAGAAAGTCCGTAATAAATGGCTATAAAGACTACAACCAAAATACCTCCTACAATAGATGCCTTTACTCCCTTACGAATAGAATCCTGCCCTAATGAGGGACCTACAGTCCGTTCTTCTAAAATTTCAACAGGTGCTGGTAATGCACCAGCACGTAATACCACTGCCAAGTCCTTAGCCTCCTCCATAGTGAAATTGCCTGTTATTCGTGCCTCACCACTAGGTATTTTTTCTTTAATTACTGGAGCAGAATGCACTTTATTGTCCAGGATGATAGCCAAACGTTTACCCACATTGGCCTCAGTAATACGGGCAAAAATTCTGGCCCCTTGTTTATTAAAACTAATGGCCACATAAGGTTCATTTAATTCGGGGTCAATGAGCACCCTCGCATCAGCAATATAATCACCAGTAATAAGAGTCCGCCTCTTAATTAAATAAGGAACTTTTATCCTGGTATGAGTAAGTTTATCTTCCTGAATTCCATAAAGAATTTCATCCTCTGGGGGAATATTTCCTTTTAAGGCCTTTTCTAAACTGTGCTCATCGTCTACCAGTTTAAATTCAAGCCTAGCCGTCTTTCCAATGATATTAATTGCCCGCTGGGGATCCTTTATCCCAGGCAATTGCACTAACACTCGCTCTTTTCCCTGTAACCGAATATCTGGTTCTGCTACGCCAAATTGGTCTATGCGGTTACGAATAGTTTCTAAGGCCTGACTAACAGCCATGCGTTTAATCTGCTCACTCCGCTCTGATTTCAAGTTTAGTTGAACAAGCTGTAATCTTTCCTTGGTAGACTTTGATTTCCATTCTAAATCGGGGTATTTTTCTTCTATAATTTTTCTTAACCTTTCTAAATCTGTTTGACGGACTAAAGTTACCTTAATCTGGTTTAAACCCTCTCTTTTTACTTCAAGATAAGGAATCTTTCCTTCTTTCAATTCACCTTCTATCTCTGTAGCCAGATTATCTACAGAAGCCTTCACTGCATCTTCGGCCTTCACTTCTAAAACCAGATGAATGCCCCCTTTAAGGTCTAATCCTAGATGAATTTTATTTTGTGGTAAAATACCCCCCCACCAACTTGGGAGTTCAGCTACAAAGGTAGGAACTAAATATAATGCCGCCCATAATAACACGCCTAGCACAATCAGAATTCGCCACTTAAGCCCCTTCATTTTTACCTCATATATTTTATTTCTTTTCTATCTCTGGTTTCAAAAGACCCGCTACATGATTTTTAGTAATTTTTACTTTAATGTTGTCTGGCGGTAACTCAAGGGTTACTACTGTGTCAGAAACATTAAGTATACGCCCATGTAGACCACCAGCAGTAACTACCCAATCTCCCTTTTTTAGATTTTGAAGCAACATCCTGTGTTTCTTAGCCTGTTTTTGTTGGGGACGAATGAGTAAAAAATAAAATACCACAAAGATTAAAATAAGAGGAATAAAGGCTGCAAAAGCATTTCCTCCTCCTTCCCCTTTGGGAGGTGGTCCCATTGCCCAAGCTAGATTAAACAAGGTTATCCACATACTTATTTCCCTCCTTTAATTGATTTCGTCTTTCATAAAATGTTTTTCTAAATTGTGCAAGACATCCACTTAGAATTGCTTGTCTTATTTGACGCATAAAACTAACAAAATAATAAATATTGTGATAGCTGTTGAGGCGATAAGCTAATAATTCCTTGGTTATAAAAAGGTGTCGAAGATAGGCCCGACTGTAATGACGGCAAACATAACAATCACAATTCTCATCTATGGGGCGTTTATCATCTGCATAACAACTGTGACGGATAACTAACGGGCCAAAGGAAGTAAATAAAGTGCCTGTGCGGGCATGACGCGTGGGCACCACACAATCAAACATATCTATTCCCCGCCATACAGCCTCTATAATATCTTCTGGGAGCCCAATACCCATAGCATAACGTGGTTGATTTTGAGGAAGGGTCTCATTGGCTATTTCTATAGCCTCCCAGGTTTTCTCTTTTGGTTCTCCTACACTCAATCCACCAATAGCATAACCATCAAATCCTATCTCAGTGAGCAATTTAGCCCCTTGACGCCTCAAATTTGGGTAAAAACTTCCCTGAACAATGCCAAACAGGGCTTGTTTAGAAGAACAATGAGCTTCCTTACACCGCTTTGCCCAGCGTAAGGTTAAAGCCAAAGATTTCTGGGCATAATCATAATCTACAGGATAGGGTAAGCATTCATCAAAACACATAATAATATCTGCCCCTAACGCTTCTTGAAAGGCAGTTACTTTTTCTGGTGTCAAAAAATGCAAAGAACCATCGATATGAGAACGAAAAGTTGCCCCTTCTTCCCTAATTTCCCGTTTAGCAGCCAGACTATAAATTTGGAATCCTCCACTATCTGTCAAAATAGGACCATCCCAGTGCATAAAATGATTTAATCCTTCAAATTTAGCAATTAGCTCTATACCTGGTCGTAAATAGAGATGATAGGTATTGGCCAAAATGATTTCCACTCCTATTTCTTTTAAATCTTCAGAAGTAAGTGATTTTATACTGGCTAGGGTGCCCACTGGCATAAAAACCGGTGTCCGAATGAGACCATGCTGAGTCTTAAGAATACCTGCTCGGGCTGCACCATCTTGGGCTTGAATAGCAAACTCCAAGGCAGGGGTGTTAAAAGATGAACATGACATCGCCATAACTATAAAACCGATACCGTTTTTTTATCGCCTCTAGATAGGCATTTAAAATCCGTTCTCTTCCAGCAAAGGCTGAAACCAACATGACTAAAGTAGATTTAGGTAAATGAAAGTTGGTAATCATGGCTTGCACTATCTTAAACTGATACCCAGGAAAAATAAATAAATCACATATACCACAACCTGGTTGGATTTTTCCATATCTAGTCATTAAATATTCCAGAAGCCTAGTAGTGGTAGTGCCTACAGCCACAATCTTTTTACCAGCTTCAAAGGCCTTGTTCAACTGTTGAGCGGTCTCTTCTTTCAATTCATAATATTCTCCATGCATTTTATGCTTACGAATATCATCTACTTTAACAGGAATAAAAGTCCCATAACCCACATGGAGGGTAACCCGGACTATCTCTACACCTTTTTGCCTCAAGGCAGTTAATATTTTGGGAGTAAAATGAAGTCCAGCTGTAGGAGCAGCTATTGCCCCCTCCTTAGTAGCATACACGGTTTGATAATCTCTCCTATCCTCTGGTTTATCTTCTCTCTTTATATAAGGAGGTAATGGCATATGACCAATATTAAATAAGGTTTCTCGAAAAGACCTCTTAGCATAAAAACACAATTTTGCCTTTCCCTCTTTATAATCCAAAACTTCTGCCTTTAGCCCATCTTCAAAATAAATAACTTGACCTGGTCTTGGAGGACGGGAGGCCTTCAAAAGGGCACCGGTAATAACTACTTTTTTCTCCCCCTCTAGGGGATTAAAATCCAACAATAATACCTCTACTTTCCCTCCGGTTTCTTTCTTACCAAAGAGACGGGCTGGGATCACCTTGGTATCATTTATCACTAATACATCATTGCTCCCTAAATAATTCACAATATGCCTAAACTCACTATGGACTATCTTACCAGTATGCCGATTTAAGATTAAAAGCCTAGCCTTATCTCTTTGGAGCAAGGCCTCCTGAGCAATGAGTTCTTTAGGTAAAGGATAATCGTAACTAGAAAGTTTGTATAGCCATTCTTTCTCCATCTCCACACTCCTGAGTGCATTACAGGGCAGTCCAAATAGTCTTTTAAGATAAAATCAAGTAAGTGCCGTTAATTACCAAATTAGATATAATTTTTTAACTTTTTCTTTTTCATGTCAACCAACCCGAAATAATTGAGGCCACTTTCACACCGATAATCACAAACAAAGCTATTATAAAAGTTTCTATCCCTGCTTTTAAACTGATCTCCTTCATAAAAAGTGCAGCACCGACATCTGTCAATACGCAAAATCCTAAGGCTGCGATTAATCCATATTGCCTAAAAATTAAAACCATGGCTATAGTTAACGGCAATGATAATATTGTCCCTATGACAGCCACTTGAACTATGTTTGTTTGAGTAGCTCTTGTTATAACATTGGTCATTCCCGCCATCCTGGGACATACAATGAACAATGCAAATGCAACCGACACTATCAATAATGAATGCATTTTACCTCCTCTCACCAACAGAACTTTTATTTTTTATACTTTATCACTTATTTCTAAATTTTCTTGGATATACCTTAAATCTGCCTCTCTTTCAATAAAGGTGAGAAAATACATTTAAGGGGTAGTGTTTTGTGGGTATCTGATGTCTTGCGAAGTAGGATTTGGGAGGAGTGGCGAAGGCACGTACCTTTTATGCTCTGTTAGGCGACCCCAACAGGGGCAAGCCACGATAGTGGCGAAGCGTTTCGCTTGGAGGCATCTCATTAATCATTTTCTTATTCTCCCTCGAGCAAGGAGGGATTCTTTAGTGTAAAGATCTTTGTTGCTTGCATTAAACTCGTGCTTGACCTGTATCAGTAACTTATCCAAAGTATAGATTTGCCAAGAAACTGGAATGAATGCTCTTCTTCCTTCTCTTTCTGCTGTATCAAGTTCAAAACTCATTAGAAGATGAAAAGCATCCTTGGTAATCTTTGGGTCTTTAGATGGAGAAAAATAAAAGGTTCTAAAGGTTTGATCTTTAGTAAGGGTGTTATATGTTTTACAATCCAAGTATATGGTTCTATTCCATTCATCCTCTATTTGAATATCTGGATAGCCAGCTGCTTTTCTTTTGCCGCTTTTAGCAATGGGTTTATCTGCTTTTAATCCCACATCTTTAAGGGCATCAACAACAAAAGGTTCGATATGATTACCCGCCTCATTAGGTCTCGCTGTAAAGATACCCTCTTCAAATGCCTTTCTACCTCCAAGTTGTGCAGCCTTGCTAAGTTGCTCTAACAATTTCTTGTTTTGCTCAACTGATGGTTCAAAAGTCAAAACCTTAAAACCTGTGAGTGCCTTTATCGCAAGCGGAAAAGGTATCCCCTTCAATGGCTCCAAGAATTTACTTATAACATGCTCAAGTTGCCTGATGTATTCTTCTTGATTGCTCATGTTATCCCCTCTTTTGAAATATTAATATGTTCTCCTTTTGCATTACGTTGTAAAGCCCAAAGATGATTTTATCTATGTTCCTTACCAGCTTAAATCCTATTTTTTCAGCATGAGCTATTGTAAATTCAACTGTTTTTATTTCTTTACCAAGATAAGTTGCGTTGCCAATAACTATCACAGCATATTTATTAGGTTTTAAGACCCTAAACATTTCTTTTAGGCTTTTCTTCATATCTTCATTATATAAATTGATTTTCACCTGTCCTTTGCCCCTTACTCCGATGAATTCTTCTCTAATCTCAGGCAAACTATATCCCAGTGCCTTTAAGGCATGAGCATCATTTGCAACATAATCCAGAGCAATAGAATAAGGAGGGGAAGTTATTATGCCATCAA
>Ga0190306_1000120_pt1 | contig 31076 bp, 29 predicted proteins | sample 48700734_MG_FD_161657 | JGI IMG/M metagenome (GOLD analysis project Ga0190306, IMG submission 161657) | Hydrothermal vent sediment bacterial communities from Southern Trench, Guaymas Basin, Mexico - 4870-07-3-4_MG | ecosystem: Environmental > Aquatic > Marine > Hydrothermal vents > Sediment ... | reverse complement strand
AACTGAATCTGCATGATGGAAGGAATATTTTGCTGCCCAAAGAAGAAAAAGACAAATATTATGTTGGAGATACCCTGAAAATTTCTCTTAAAACAAAGAAAATTAGTAAAGTTATTCCGTATAAAGAAGGAGCAGATGTTTTGATTATTAGAGGCAAAAACAGAGGAATAAAAGGAAAAATCAAAGAAATTATTTTAAAAAAAGATTTGCAGGGCCAAAGAGTTAAAGTTGAAATTAATAAGGAAGATAAAATTTTCAAGAAGGATTTGGTTTTTGTAATTCCTAAGGGGTTTTAAGGAATTATAAGAAAAATGTAAAATAATAGTTTGTCTTAAAATTAAGAAATAATCTTCAATAATTTATTTATATCATAGTAATTAATAATGACAGAATCTAAAGAAGTTGTTTTTGTTCATGCAAGTCCTTCTAATTTGAGATATGAACCTCGGGAGCCTTTAAATTTAGGTATTTTACAAGCTAGCTTAGAAGAGAAAGGAATTTCTACATATTTAATAGACGCTTATAGAGATAATTTGTCTTCAGAAAAAGTAATAAAAGAGATAAAAAAGAAGAATCCTGCAATTGTTGGAATATCCGCAGTTGATTTATCTCTCCCACAAGCTTTAAACATTTCTAAAAAATTGAAAGAAGAAGATTTTATAGTCTGTTTAGGTGGATATGGACCAACTTTCCAATATGAAAGATGTCTAAATGAAGGTAAATGTGATTTTGTAGTTAGAGGCGAAGGTGAACATCCTGTTTTTCAATTATTTCCAGAATTGCTGAACAATAATAAAGGACATATAAAGAGAACTAAAGGGATTTGTTATAAAGATGGTGACGAGATTATAAAAACTTCAAATCAAAAAATCGTATATGATTTAGATAGATTACCTTTTCCTTTGAGAAGAGATATGCCTCCAGAAAAATATAAAAAAGATAATATTCTTGGGGCTACTTTTATATCTGCGAGGGGTTGTTATTGGGGAAAATGCAAATTTTGTGATATCCGGAAATTTCCTGGTGGGAAAAAATATAGAAGGAGATCGCCTCAAAATATAATAGAAGAGCTAAAGATGCTTCATGATGACTACGGAGTATCCTTAGTTGCGGATATGAGTTCCTGCTTTTTGGGAATTAATGAAGATTGGGTTAAAAAATTTTTTAATCTTTTAAAGGATAATTTTGACGATATTTATTTGAAATTTGAAACTAGAGCAGACGCTTTTTTGAAATTTAAAAATATTTTAGAAGATAATCTAGATATAATTTTTGGTATAGATGTTGGGATAGAAAATTTTGATGATAATTGGTTAAAGAGAAATTATAAAGGCACGAATAGAGTACAAAACATAAAAACAATAGAAACTCTCAAAGAATTCAAAAATATAAGAGATCATATGGATACAGATAGATATTGTACTTTCTTTAATTATTTTACAATTGATGTAGATGGAGACACCACTTTAGAAGAATTTACAAGACATTATAATACTCTAAAAGAATTAGAAATTGTCGGCACATGGAGACCCAATATTATGCTTTATTATCCTTGGATAAGTAAAGAACAGCAAGATGAAATTTGGAAAGAAAAATCTAATCCTGATGCTCTAGCTTTAAAATATGCAATAGAAAATTTATATGGTTGTGGAGGATATCTCTCTAATAGTCGAGCATTAAATGAAAATAGATTAAACGATAGAAGAGATATGCTATCTTCTTTTTTTGATGAACTTTTAAAAGAAATGAAAAAGATAAAATATTCTTAAATAATTTTATGAAATTCAAACTCTCAACAAAAGGTTTCAATGACGTAATTGATATTACTGACAAAGTTCGGGAAACTGTAAAAAATTCAAAAATTGAGGACGGAATCTGCTTAATTTTCTGCCCTGGTTCTACTTGCGCAATAACAACAATTGAATTTGAAGGAGGAGCGATAAACGATTTAAAAAGAATTCTGGAAAAAATTGCCCCAATGAACAGGGATTATGAACACTGCAAAAAATGGGGTGATTGCAACGGTTATGCTCATATAAGGAGCGCTTTACTTAAACCGAGTTTTTGCTGTCCAATTAAAAATGGCGATTTGGTTTTGGGAACCTGGCAGCAGATAATTTTCATCGATTTTGACAATAAGCCGAGAGAAAGAGAAATTATTGTTAAAATTGTTGGCAGGTAATTTTATAATTAAGTATTTGATTTTTAAAAGGCTTAATTTATGCAGTTCAAAAAAGAAGAGTATCCCTTCAGAACTTTGGAAAAAATTGGTTTTAAAAGAAGTAAATGTAAAATCTGCGGAAAATATTTCTGGAGCAAAAAAGTTAGAGATTTCTGTGACGATGATGAATGCAGAATAAAAGTTGGTTTGCCAAGATATGGATTTATTCGGAATCCCGTTGGAGAAAAGCAAAATTACTATCAGGCATGGAAGACTTTTGTTAAAATTTTTAAAAAATTTAATCATACTCCGATAAAAAGATATCCGGTTTTGGCGAGATGGAGAGATGATGTTTTTTTTGTTGAGGCCTCAATATATGATTTCCAGCCTTATTGCGTTTCTGGAGAAGTTGAGCCTCCCGCAAATCCCTTATTGGTTCCACAATTTTGCCTCAGATTTAATGATCTGGAAAATATAGGAATAACTGGCAGACATTATTCCGGATTTGTAATGGTTGGACAACATGTTTTCAATAAACCAAATAATTTTATTTATTTCAAGGATGAAGGCATTTTTTATATTTATAAATTATTAACGGAGGGATTTAAAATTCCCGAAGAGGAAATTTTTTTTCATGAGGATTCATGGGAAGGCGGTGGCAATGCTGGACCCTGCATTGAGTTTTTTGTTCAGGGCTTGGAATTGGGAAATCAGGTATATATGCAATACAAAAAAATTTCAAACAAACTTGTTGAATTGGAGACAAAAGTTATTGATATGGGCGCTGGTCTGGAAAGATTTCCATGGATTCTGAACGGAACAAAAACGAGTTATGAAGTTGTTTTTCCAGAGGTTTTAAAATATCTTAATCAGTTTAATTTAACAGAAAAAGAAAAAATAATACTCGCAGACCATACGAGAACTTTATTGATCGCATTATTAGATAATGCTTTGCCTTCCAATGTTTCTGGAGGATATAATTTAAGAAAAATTTTGAGAGAATGTTTTTCAATTCTCAGAAAGAAAAATTTGGATATTGCTCTCAGTGAATTAATGAAAATCCATTCAAGAGAATTCAGGATTTACCCAGAATTAAGAAAAGCAAATTTTAATTTTGTTGAAGATGTCTTGAAAGAGGAAGAAAGAAAATATAAAGAAACAATAAAAAATGCAATAAACATCGTTAAAAAAACAGAGAATTTTGATGCAGAAACCTTAAGAAAATTATATCAGTCTCATGGAATTACCCCGGAGATAATTAAAGAAGTCAAACCAGAAATTAAAATTCCAAAAAATTTGGAATTTTCAAAGAAGATAAAAAAGAAAGAAAAGAAAAATCTTTTTGATTTAACAAATTTACCAGAAACAGAGAAATTGTACTATGGAGGAAAAACAAGAACAACGGCTAAAGTCTTGAAAATATTGAATGATTATGTTGTTTTAGATAAAACAGTTTTCTATCCGAGAAGCGGAGGTCAGGATTATGATCTGGGATTTATTGGAGATCATAGGGTTTTGGAAGTTGTAAAACAAGGAAATATAATTTTGCACAAAATTGAAGGAAAATTAAAAGAGGGAAAACTTGTTGAACTTGTTGTTGATGAGGAGAGAAGGAAACAACTGATGCAACATCATACTTCAGCTCACATCATAAACGGTGCTGTGAGAAGAATCCTTGGAGAACATGCTCAGCAGGCGGGAGCAGAGAAAAAAGTTGACAAAGCGCATTTGGATATTTTCCATTACAAAAAAATTTCAAATGATGTTGTTGAGAAAATAGAAGAATTAAGCAACACCTGTATTAGAGAAAACAGAGAAATTTTAGTCAACTGGATGAATAGAACGGAAGCAGAACAAAAATATGGTTTTGAAATTTATCAAGGTGGCGCTGTTCCCGGAAAAGAACTAAGAATTGTGAATATAAAAGATTGGGATGTCGAAGCATGTGGAGGTTTGCACTTAAAAAATACAGAAGAAGCAGATATTATAATAATAACTGGTGTAAAAAAAATTCAGGATTCTGTTTTAAGAATAGAATTTTTGGCGGGAGAGGCGGCAAGAAATTATTTGAGAAAAATGGAAGAAATTTTAAAAGAGTGTGCTGAAATTTTGGGTTGTGGGGAAGATCAAGTTTTTGATAAAGCAAAAGAATTGTTTGAAATCTGGAAAAAAATGAGAAAGCAGTAGGATTTGCAATTAATTTTTCATTCAGTTATTCCAGAGATAAAACAAAAAATAAAATTTTCATATTGCTTCAACAACCCTATTTTCAGAGAAAAAATATCTTTTCATTAACTTTAATATTAATTTCTTTTTTAGATATGGATGCGGGCATAATTGGGTTCATTGTCTTTATTCTTGTGTTGAGTATTGTTGTTTATCTTAAAAAAGATAAAATAGAAAGACAGGGAATTATTTTGATGCTGAGAACAAAAAAATTCAAACAGGATATAAAAAAACATGCAATCAAACACAGAAAATTCTGGAATATTTATTTTAATACTGGCATTTGCGTCTCATTTTTTGCAATGTTTTTTGGAATTTGGTATTTGGTGAATAATGCTTTAACTATTGCTTCTGGAATTGGAAGAAGCAGTTTTGCTCTAGTTTTGCCTTTTCCAACGAGTTCTTTTTCTTTCCATTATGGTCTGTTTCTAGTTCCACCCTGGCACTGGCTTATTGCAATAATCATCTTAATTTTCCCCCACGAATTATCTCACGCTTTTGCTCTATCTATAAATAAGTTGAGAATAAAATCACTTGGTTTAATTTTATTTTTATTTATTCCCGGAGCTTTCGTTGAACCCGATGAAAAACAACTGAAAAAAGCTTCTAAATTTAAACGGTTGCAGGTTTTCTGTGCGGGTTCTTTCTCAAATATAGTCACTGCTTTATTCTTTATTTTAATTCTGAATATCTTTTTATCTGTTGCTTACACCCAGGCAGGAGTTTATTATTCTTTTCCAACAGAAAAAATTAATAAAACAGCTATTATTGAGATATATAATTTAACAAATGGAATGATAGAACTGAAAACAGAAAACAACACTTACTTATTAACAAATGCTCTTTTAAAAGAACAGAAAAATAAAACAGAAATACTTGTTTTTCAAGATTGGCCTGCAGCAAGAAACAATCTATCCGGGACAATCAAAAAAATAGATAATTATTGGATAAATGCTCCAAAAGATGTTTCTTTTATTCTATCAAAGCATAAACCAAATGATACAATTTTAGTTGAAACTACCGAAGGAATTTATAACATTACTTTAGCAGAAAATAATGGACGGCCTTTTTTAGGAATTGTAACAAGCTATAATCCCATTTTAGATTTTATAGCACCTATGAATTACAGAGCTTATGAAGTAAAGAACAAAAATTTTGAAAAAATTGGAGAATTCCTGCTTCAGCTAATTGCTTTTATTATTGCAGTATGTTTTGGGGTTGCAATTGTTAATATTCTCCCGATAAAACCTCTCGATGGAGGTCTGGTTCTGGAAACTCTGACAAATAGAAAAATCGCAAATTTTATTTCTTTGATTATATTTATTTTGATAATCTATAATATTGTTGGGCCTTTTTTTATAAAAATAATTTAAATTATTATGAGTTTTTTTATTTCATTTGAGGGTCTTGATGGAAGCGGGTGTTCAACCCAGGCGCAACTTTTGGAAAGACATTTTAAATTAAGAAAAAGATCTGTGTTATTAACAAAAGAACCTACAAACAACTTAATTGGAGGTTTGATAAGAGGGCAGTTAACGCATGAATGGAAAAGTTCTATGGAATGCCTGCAATTGCTTTTCGCTGCTGATAGGGCTCATCACTTAGAAAAAGAAATAAATCCAGCCCTTAAAAAAAACTTTGTTGTAATTTCTGATAGATACAAACTGTCTTCAATAGCTTATGGTTCTTTGGAAGCAGACCCAGAATGGCTGAAGAAAATAAATGAGAAATTCAGGGATCCGGACTTAACAATACTGTTGAAGGTTTCTCCAGAAACCTGCATAAAGAGAATAAAAAGCAGACCTTCTTTTGAATTATTTGAGGAGAGGGAGAAACTCGCAAAAATTTGGAAAGTTTATGAAAGTTTTATTTCAGAAAATGTTGTCTTAATTGATGGAGAAAAACCAATAGAAGAAGTCCATGATAAAATTGTGCAAATAGTAAATGAGAGAATGAAAGGAAAAGAAATTGAGACTTTTCTTTAACTAATAGATTTGAATTTTTCAAAACTTTGTTTAAGAGCTTTAATCCCCGGCAATTCTTTTCCTGTTAAATATTTTATTGCTGCGCCTCCCCCTAGAGAAACATAATTAAATCTGTCAAAAGGAATTTTTAATTTAATTAATGCATCCATGGTATTTCCTCCAGCCAATACAGAATTAAAGTTTTTTAGAATTTCAAAAAGTTTTTTTGTTCCGTATTCAAAATTTTTTTTCTCATATATTCCGGCTGGACCCTTCATAAAGACATTTGTCGAGTTTTTGATAATTTCTCTATAAAACTCAATTGTTTTTGGTCCAATATCCAATATCCTTTCCTTTGTTGGCAGATTTTCTGCCGAAATTTCAATTCTGTTTCCATCTCTTTCAACGGCAACATCTGGGGGGGTTATTATCTTCTCATTGTTTTTCAATTTTTCTATTTTTGTAAGAAAATTTAGATATCCTTTCTCCTTTAGAAAATTTTCCGTTGCTTCTCCGAGTTTATATCCTCTGGAAATTAAAAAAAGAAGTGATAAAACCCCGGTAGTTAAAATTTTTACCTCTTTATTTAGAAAATTGTCAATTATTTCTAAGGGTTCTTCTAACTTTGCTCCACCCAAAATAAAAATATTGTTTTTTGAAGTTTCCACCTCTTTTAGAAATTTCTTTAATTCTGTTTGTTCTGTTTCAAAAACAGGACCGGGAAGAGAAGGTTTCAAGGTTGCAAATCCGACAACACTTGCATGGCATCTATGAGCAACGGAAAAAGCATCCAAAATAAAATAATCAATTAAAGGAGATAATTTTTTTACTAACTCACTATTTGCATGTTCTTCTATTGATTTATCTGCAGTTTCATCTTCATAAAAACGGACATTATCCAATAAAACAACCTCTCCTTCTCTAATCTTCTCTATATAATCAAAACTTTCGCCAAATTTTATGAATTTTACATTTCCAAGATATTTTTTCAGCAACTCTGCGTGTTTTTCCAAGGAAATGAAATCTGATTTCCCCTTTCTTCCCTGATGCGCCAATACAACAATTTTGGCTCTAAACTCTTGCAATTTTTTAATTGTTTCAACATGTTTATACAATCTAGGATTTTCAGACAATTCCTCGGTTTCTGGGTTATAAGGAAGGTTTAAATCGGCCCTGACTGCAATTGTTTTATCTTTTAAATTGAAATCTTTCCAGGAAAGAAGATCATCCATATATATTTTAATTAAAAAATGAATAAGTAACAGGTTCAGCAACCAAAATATGATTGGAAATCACAACTATGGAGCGGGAGAAGGATATTTTGATGACACCTGAGTTCGTAAATATGCAAATCTCGAACCAACAGTTTATTATTGGTAAAAATCCGAAAATAGTGGTATATATTTGCCGACTTTAAAAATAAACGGGAAGGAGTTCTCTATAACGGTAAGAGGTATTTCTTTTGGAGTTTCGAAAATTGGAATCCTGATTATGATATTATGGGAAAAATAAACAGAAAAGGATTTTTAACTTCCATTTCCGATTCCAAAAAGAAAATTGTTATTAACTAAATTAAAATAATATTATATATTATGACTGCGGTTTATGACTCTTTGGGAATTATATATATTATTCCGATGGTTTTGGGAATGGGCGGCGGAATACTTGCAGGTCTTTATATCTATGGTTTATTAGGTGGCTTAATAGGTATTCTGTTATATAAAAGAAAGATTTTAAAGATTCCGAATTATAAAATAGGCGTATTTGCAGGTTATTTAGTATTTATTCTCTTCCCCTTTATCTTACTTACACTGCTTACGACCTCTTTCTATAGTGGAGAATTTATTCTACTTTTTCTGCCGTTTCTCCACGTAATAATTATTTTAGTCCTCCTCTCCTTTTTTGAGAAGAAGAAAGTAACTAACAGCTTATATTGGTCATTTATTCTATCTTATTTGCTTGGATGTTTTACCCTTGGTATATTCGGAATAGTATTTTTCTTGGTAGGTTCTCCGCTTAGCATAGCTTTTTAAATCATATTATTACTTATGCTGGGGTGGCAGAGTGGTAATGCGGTGGCCTCGAGAGCCACTGCCCTTTAAAGGGCGCGCAGGTTCGAATGAGCAGGCTTTTTTAATTAAAATTAAGAAGCAGTAAAAGTCTCTCTGAAAATCCTGTCCCCAGCGTGATTAATTTGCACACAATTGAAAAAAATTTTTCTTTTTGAATTTTGTTTTTAAAAAACATATCTTAACTTTTCAAAGCGTTAGATATTCAATATTCTATCACACAGGAGGAGCTATTGTCAATTGAACTATGCTTAAAAAAGGCGTCAATATCATAAATGAAATTATAGAAACGGCAAAATACATCAATCCTCCAACTATTAAATTTTTTGATATTCCATTGTGCAAACTTATTTTGTCTACTCCGACTTCAATTCCGGACATAAACCAAGAGAGAATTATTATTGTTTCAATGCTGTAAAAACCTATGGCCAATTGAAATGTTGCAGGTGAAATTGCTAGCCCTTTCCACATAGATAAAAAACCCGCATAAGATGCTGCAGGGCCTTCTGTCGAAATTCCTCCGAAGGTTTTTCCTATAAAATTTACCATCTCAATAATCATATAGGTTAAAGTATTCATAACTCCGCAAATTAGGGGGAGTAAAATTCTTGCCTGCATCTGCATGCTTGAAATGACTTCTGAAAAATTATCCTGAACTATTTTCTGCGTTTTATGAAGATTTGTTAAATATTTGGAAATAGAAATCATTATCTCTGAAACAATTTTTGTTCCTTTATTTGCAGCATCAATGACGGCCTTTAAAATTGAATGAATTAATCTTGAAGGAAAATAGTTTATTGCGCCTTCTTTTTCATGAAAAATTGCCTGTTCAAGGGTAAAATTTTTGTATTTGATATTGGAGATAATTTTTTGAAGCAACTTTATTGAATGATTTCCCCTTAAAGTGGGAATTATTTTTTCTATTGCAACTTCTATAGGAATACCTCTGTCTATTTCTTGCCCCAATCCAAATAAAATTTCTCTGAACTCATCTTCCATCTTGATTATATCTTCTTTGATTTTAATCTTCTGAAAAGAATTTAGTATAAAAAATAATGCGATCGAAACATAAAAACCAAAGATAATTATATAAGAGTGTGTCAATGATAAAGAACTGAAATTAGTAAAGAAATAATATAGAAAAGGGATCAAAATAATAATTGAAGGTATGTAGGAACTTATGAAAACTTTTCCCAATCTAAAAGTATCTCCGGGAGGCAACTCCGGGTGCAGAGAGAGATCCGGTTCTGGCAAAGTAATAACTCTATTGTCTAAGATATTTTTAATTGTGAAGGCTAAAAGTATTGGAAGCAATATATCATAAAATCCAAAAATTAAACTTGGGGGTATGTCCTGACCCAAAAAAATTGTTAATAAAGGGAGCATTGTCAAAATAAGAGTTGGAAGCAAAATGCCGAGAGCATTAATCATTGTAATTGGATTTCTTAATTGTAAAATATAAGAATCCGACCTTTCCTTAAGAGAACTCAAAATGATTTCAATAGATTCATCAAGCAATTCGGTTCTTCTTTCTCCACTCGTATAAAGAGAATAAACGATGGCGTTTATTGAGTCGGCAAAGGCTTTGAAAGAATTTTTCCATTTTTGTGAATAAGAAAGTAATGCTTGTTCCATTGAGCTATAGGTTCCTATATTTACATCCCACAGCAGTTTTTTTATGTCTAAAGCCAAAGGTCCCGTCAAATTAGAGGTTGCAAATTTTACTGCACCTTCCAGATTTGGAAAATTTTTCATGTAAATAACGATGTGCAATATCAGCATCACAATCTCTGAACCAGCTCTCAATTCATATACTTTTTTTAATTTGAGCGGATAAGTATATAAATAATAAGAGAAAGCGGCAATAACGAAAATACAGATCAACCCTTCAATAATCTCCAAGAACCCAAATAAAATCAAAAAAATAGCAATAATACAAAAAGACATTGCAGTTAATATGGCGAGAGAAGCAGCCCCTTTTGGAGTAATTTTCAAATGTGCAAAATTTATCGCTTCTTCTATCTTTTTTTTTGTTGTTTTGTCCGGTTCTACAGGCAAAATTTTCTCTGAAATGTGAGCAAATTTCTCGTATATTGTTTTCGGTATTGTGGATAATTTTTCTTCTTCCTGAAAAATCTCATATTGAAGCGACTTTAGATCTTCTTTTTGTTCTGAAGGAAATTGAATTTTTTTTTCTTTTTTTCTGAACTTTATTATAAAATCAAATAATCCCATAAATTGTATTTAGATATTTGAATATATGAAAGCGGGCTGTTTATTTTCTGGAGGGAAAGATTCAACGTTTGCTGCTTACTATGCAAAGAAAAATTATCAATTAAAATATTTGATCAGTGTTAAGTCAAAAGAAGACAGCCCTATGTTCCATTATCCGAATATTGAATTAACAAAAATTCAGGCAAAATTGATTGGAGCCAAACATATTTTCTACGAAAGCCACAATGAAAAAGAAAAAGAGATAGAAGAACTGAAACAAGTGATTTCAAAGTTGGATATTGATACTATTATTGTTGGAGCAGTTGCGTCGAAATATCAAAGAAACAGAATTTCAAAAATAGCAAAAGAACTGAATTTAAAATTAATAAGCCCAATTTGGAAAATTGATGAATTGCAATATCTGAAAAAATTGATAGATTTGGGTTTTAAAACAATCATTACCGGAGTGGCTGCGGAAGGTCTGACGGAAGACTATCTTGGAAAAAAGATTGATGAAAATTGCATAGGAGATTTGATTAGATTAAACAAAAAATTTGGAATCAGTATTGTTGGCGAGGGAGGAGAATACGAAAGTTTTGTTCTTGATTGCCCCATATTTGATAGAAAAATCGAAATTTTGGACAGTGTCAAATATTGGAATGCTAAAATACAATCAGGCTGGTTAGAAATTAAAAAAATTAGATTGGTTAAGAAATAATCAATTTCAAAAAGAAATTTGATAATTATTTCTTTTATATCTTGGGGATTGGAATCCAAAAAGCCGTAAATTTCTGCTTTGAAAATAACCCGAATGCTATCGCAATTTATATAGTAGAAAAAGGATATTAAAATTTAAAACCAAAATATGAAAATGGATGAAAACAATATGCCAATTAAAAAAATTACAATTTTTATCATGCTTAATGGAAAAAGGTGATGAAAATGAATGAGAAGGTTACATGGAACCTCGACATTACATGGATAGACAGAAGGGCTATAGAGGACTTTATTGATAACTATATATCAAGAATTCGCCCATTACCAGAAGGTATTTTTGAGTTTCTTGAAACTTTTGGCGGACAGGAGGGAAAGGAAAAAATTAAACAACCCGCATGTCAAGAAATTTTTAAGTTCTATATTGAAAGGTTCAGAAAATGGAGATTTAAAGAAGAACCCACATCTCAGAGTGCTTTGCCCATAAATTTACCGGCGAAATACGAAGGGATATTGCCAAAATTTGAAAGATATGTGATAGATACGGATTGGTATGAACCGGATAAGTCGGCGGACCTGATTATAAAGGGTGTATATAATGGCGAAGAATACCCTTTAGGTTATCTTTTTTGCAAAAAAAGAAAAGGAAAAACAGATATGCACTTTTGCCCGTTTTCAATTGATTCTGCTCCGAAGCCTTTATATTTTCCGGACGGACAATCGCATTTGCATATCGACATCGATCATTTCACGGGAATGACCAATCCTTCAGGTCAAATATTTCTTTCAGGGACAGGAGGAGAGATTTTAGACCATATCAAAAAAGTCAAGAGACGATGAAAATGAACGAACTGAAGGTTACAGTTTGTGCAATAATAGAAAAAGATGGAAAAGTGTTATTGACAAAAAGAAACAGAACCTTTTAAAGATTACTGATGCCTTCTAGGCGGACATATAGATTTAAAAGCAAGAATTCCAAATCTAAATTGAGGTAAAGCAAAAGAAAATAGATACCTTATTTGAAAAAAGGTAAATAAAATTCCATGGATAGATAAAAATAAATGTATTGGTTGCGGGTTTTGTGTCATATCTGCTTTGAAGGGGGCGCATCCCGAAAAATGCAGAAAATGCGGAGCTTGTGTATCTGCCTGTCCGAATAATGCAATTAGAGTTGAGGACTAATATAGATGGAAAAACTATTTTAAACTTTAAAACCAAAATATAGAATGGATGAAGAATTAGAAAGACTCAAAAAAGAAAAAATAAATAAATTAATGGAAAAAGCCAAGGAAGTCCAAACAGAAATAGAAGTTAATGACAATAATTTTGAGGAAAAGGTAATAGTAAAATCAAAAGAAATTCCTGTTGTTGTTGATTTTTGGGCGCAGTGGTGCAAACCTTGTTTAATGCTTGGTCCAATTCTAGAAAAACTTGCAAAAGAAAACAAAGACAAATTTATTTTAGCAAAAGTAAATGTGGATGAAGCTCCGTTATCAAGCCAAAAATATGGAATTATGAGCATTCCAAATGTTAAGTTGTTTAAGGACGGAAAGATTGTTGACGAATTTGTTGGAGCTTATCCAGAAACTTTTGTAAAGGAGTGGCTGAAGAAAAATTTGTAATTGAGCAACTATATTTTTTTATTTTTAGTTTGATATTTTCACAATTAAAAATTATTTGCATCCGCTTTAATTTCTTCACAATATTCTGAGTAATGACCAGCCAATATAAAGTTCAAAAAACCAAAAGAGGATATGAATATACCTAAAAATTTAATAATATTATGGAAAAAATAGTTGGATTAGCTTCTCTTGAAAATACAATGGTAGTGTCAAAAAGTGCTAAAAATTTAATTGAAATTTCTGCCATGGAAAAATCTAGAAAAAGCAGAATAAATGAATTGGCCGCTTTGTTAAAGAATTATGGACCCGAATGTACCCTTCCTGAACTTGCAAAAAAAGTTAAAAAAACTAGTGGAATATCTGGACTATGAAACTCTTAATAACCGGCGGTGCCGGATTTATTGGCTCAAATTTGGTTGGAAAACTGGTAAAAAGTAATGAGATAATTGTTATTGATAATTTATCGGGAGGGAAAGAAGAATTTATTGAGCCTTTTCTTGATGAAATAAAATTTTACAAAGTTAATTTACTGGATGATATAAATAGTTATTTTTCTGGGGTTGAAGAAGTCTGGCATCTGGCGGCAGACCCTTCCGTAAAAGATTCTTCAATATATACTTTTTTCAGAGATTTAAAAATAACAAAAAATGTTCTTGAAGCCTGCAAAAAAAACAAAGTCAAGAAAATTTTATTTACTTCGAGTTCAACTGTTTATGGAGATTCAGAATTAAATACTCCGGAAAATTGCGAGACAAAACCAATTTCTTTTTATGGAGCAACAAAACTTGCCTGCGAATCCCTAATCTCAAGTTATTGTTCGCTTTGCAAGATACGGGGTTTTATTTTCAGGTTGGCAAACATAATCGGAAAAAATTCCACCCACGGAGTAATTTACGATTTTATTCATAAATTGTTAAAAAATGGGGAAGAACTGGAAATTTTGGGCGATGGAACCCAAACGAAGAGTTATCTTTTTGTAGACGATTGCATAAACGGAATGCTGATTGCGAAAAATAAAGCAGAAAATCCGGTCAATATCTTCAATCTTGGAAGCAAAGATAGAATAAATGTAAAAGAGATTGCATCTGTGGTTGTTGAAGAAATGATTTCTTCTGGATTGCTTCAAAAAAAACCGGAATTTAAATTTACTGGAGGCGTTGAAGGCGGAAGAGGATGGAAAGGCGATGTTAAGGAAATGTTGTTGGATATTTCTAAATTGGAAAAACTTGGTTTTAAACCAGAATATAATTCCAAAGAAGCTGTCAGGAAATGTGTTATAGAAATAATTAATTCTCTCTACAAAAAATAACTCTTAGTTATATACGACTTGGCGGATAAAACCAAAATTGCTCAAAAAATATTCGATAAATTTGACGGCAACTGTAATTTATCCTTTAAAAATGCTTCCAGATTGATTATTTTTATTGGAAATTATAATAATGTATGTTTCTCATCCGCTTATCAAAAAGAATAAACTAGAAATACGAGATTATCAGATTGAGATTGCAAAGAATTGTTTAAAGAAAAATACTTTAGTTGTTCTGCCAACAGGTCTTGGTAAAACTCCGATTGCTTTGCTCGTTGCTGTGGAGAGATTAAACAAATTAGACGGAAAAATTTTATTTTTATCTCCAACCAAACCCTTGCTGGAACAGCACAAAAAAACTTTTGAAAATTTATCTGAATTGGCGGACTTGAAAGTCTTTACTGGAATTTTGAAACCAGAAAAAAGAGCAGAAGAATACAAAACTGCGAGAGTTGTGTTTGCAACTCCCCAGACAATACAGAACGATATAAAAAATGGAATAATAGATTTGAGAGAATTTATTTTATTGATTGTTGATGAAGCCCATCATTCTATAGGAAATTATGCCTATACCTATGTAGCACAAAAATATTTTGAAGAATCCAAAAACCCTTTAATTCTGGGATTGACAGCATCTCCGGGAGGAAAAGCAAAAAAAATCGAAGAAATAAAAAAAAATTTGTTTATTGAGCAGATAGAATCGAGGATTGAAAAAGACAGAGAAATAAAAAAATATGTGAAAGAGAGAGAAATGGAAAAAATAGAAATAGATCTTCCAGAAGATTACAAAGCCGCCAAGAAATTGCTTGAAAGAATTTTTAATAAAAAACTTGAATATTTGTTTAAAATGGGAATTTTACCGACAAAGAAAATCTCAAAAAAAATATTGCTTGATTTCCAGAATTTTTATTCAAAAAAGATCAGAGAATCAAAAAGAAAAGAAATGTTTTTCGCCGTCTCAAAAATTTCAGAATTGATTAAACTGGACTATTGTCTGGAACTACTTGAAACTCAAGGAGCGAAACAGTTGAGAGAATATCTGAAAAAACTTGAAAAAGAAAAAACAAAAGCCTCGAAAAGTTTATTTTCTGATCGAGAGTTTAATATTTTCAATAAAAAAGTTTCGGAACTTGGAGAACATCCAAAATTAGAAAAAGTGAAGGAAATTGTCAAAAATGAGTTGGAGAAAAAAGTGATCATATTCACACAATACAGGATAACAGTTGATGAAATTGCAAAAAAATTACAAGAGATTGAAGATGCAAAAGTCGGGATTTTAATTGGTCAGAGATCTGGATTGAGTCAAAAACATCAGGTTAGAGTTATAAGAGATTTCGAAGAAGGAATTTATAATTGTCTTTTAGCGACATCAATTGGAGAAGAAGGGCTTGATATTAAGGGGGTTGGAACGGCAATTTTTTATGAGCCAGTTCCATCAGAAATAAGAAGTATTCAGAGAAGAGGAAGAGTTGCAAGACTGATTAAAGGTAAAATTTATATTTTGATTACGAAAGGAACGAGAGACGAAGCTTACTACTGGACAGCCTATCATAAAGAGAAAAAGATGAAAAACTTTTTGGTGAGAGAAAATTTGGAGAAATATTGTTAACTTTCTCTTCTCTACAAAATTTTCATTCCAGTAAATTTTACTCAATTATATAAAATTTTCAACCATCCAAATATTTCGGTATAATAGGTATAATATAATATTACCTGACAAGTAATTCCGCTTCATTCGGTTTATATTTCCAATTTTCCGGCAATTTTTTCTTTTTAATATAGTATTTTCCCAATCTTCTGATTTTTGATTCTGTTAGTTGAAGAGATCTCTTATTGTGTATATCTTTCTTATTTTTTTCCAAATGCTTTCTCAGATTTACAGCTTTTTTGATTAGATTTATCAGATCTTCAGGATATTCTTCTTTAAATCCATTTTCAAGCAAAATTTTTTGCAGTTTTTTGTTTGTGGCCAATCTTATGGAAGGAATTCCATAAGAATCTCTCAAAATCAATCCTATCTCAGCCTTTGTTTTCCCTTCTTTTTTCAATTCTATTATTTTTTCAATTACCTCTTTCTCTTTCAAAGGCTGCCACTCTGGAATTTTATTTCTGACAACTTTTTTTGATCCGCTTTTTCCCTTCTTTCTTGCATATATTCTCGCCATAAAATAATTTTATTTTAATTTAATATTTGTCAAACAGGCGGAGACAAAAAACGAAATAATTTTGCCTTATAAAAATATAGTATTTAATCCGTAAAGTAGCAGAGCAAACATAGTTTTATTAAATTTTATCAAAATAAAAAATTATGCCACGGTGGCTCAATTGACCCTTTATTGCTAATTAAAAAGCAAATATTGAAAAATAAGGGTTGGAGCAATTGGTAGAGCAGCGGTCTTGTAAACCGCAGGTTGAGGGAGAATTTCTTTATGAAAAATTCCTCAAATTCAAGTCCCTCCCGTGGCTGATTTATTTTATTCCTCGAATTTCATAAAAAATAAATAATTAATTTTCTGGGTTTAGTTTTTTCTCAAATATTTTTCCGTTTGGTTCTGCTTCGGAGAAAATTTGTGCCTGAAATTTGTATAATTGAACAGGTTTTGTAATCCAAGAATTTTCTGATAAACCCGCTTTCAAGCACAATTCTGATAAATAGGTTTTTGTATCCCAGTTTTGTTCTATTGGAACCTGAGGCAAAAAAACACCTATATTGTAATGATATTTTAAATACAATCCGTCTTCTCCTATCTTGATTTCGTTTAAATAATCTCTCGGTTCTAAAACAGATATTTTCTGCAATTCTGTTAATATTGTCAGTTCAATGATAATTTTGTTTAATTCTTCCGTTTTCAAGGGAAGAAATCTCGGATCCTGAGTTGCAGAACAACTTGATTCTATTGTGGCATTAATTAGATTTTTTTCGGGAGTTATAAGGCCGATGCATCCTCTCAATTTATTTTCGGGATAAGTCAGAAGAGTGCAGAAAACACCTCTTTTTTCAAGCAGATTTGGAAAATTTGTTTTTGGAGGTTTTGGCGGGACAAGATTATTTAGATAATAAGATATTGAAGATCTCGCAAGTCTCACCAAATATTCTCCCTCTTTTATGTTGAGTTTCATAAATTATTTTAACTCAATTTATTATGTTTGAAAAAGAAGAAAAAATTGTTCCAGACACTTCAATTTTAATTTCAAAAAAACTTACAGAATTAGTCGATAAGGGAAAACTAAAAAAAATAAAAATTCTTATTCCGGAATTTGTTATTGGCGAATTGCAGGCTCAGGCAAACAAAGGAAAGGAAATCGGTTTTCTTGGTCTGGAAGAAATAAAAGAATTAAGAAAGAGAAAAATAAAAATAGAATTTGTTGGAAGAAAAGCCACAATAGAAGAAATAAAACTTGCAAAAAAAGGAAGAATTGATGCACTGATTCGGGAGGTTGCAAAACAATATAAAGCAACTTTATATACGAGAGATCTCGTTCAGGCTCTCGTTGCCGAAGTCTTTGGAACTAAAGTGGTTTATCTGCCTTCAGAGACCGAGAGCAAAGAATTAAAATTTATTCCGTTCTTAACAAAAGATACCATGTCTCTGCACTTCAAAGTAAATTGTATTCCTCTCGGCAAAAGGGGGAAACCGGGAAATTTTAAACTTGAAAAACTTAGAAAAGAAAAACTGAGTAAAAAAGAATTTGAAAGTTTGGCGAGATCAATTCTGACAGAAGCAAGGAGAGAAAATTATGGTTTCGTTGAATTTGAAGAATATGGGGCTACCGTTCTCCAGATAAAAGATATGAGAATTGCAATTACGAGACCTCCTTTTTCCAATGCGGAGGAAATTACAATTGTCAGACCGATTGTAAAATTAAGTATAGACGATTATAAATTATCTGATAAATTAAAAAACAGAATAAAAGAGAAAGCCGAAGGCATTCTAATTTCTGGACCTCCGGGGTCCGGCAAATCCACTCTGGCCAGCAGTCTCGCAGAATTTTATCAGAAACAGGGAAAAATTGTGAAGACCATGGAATCTCCAAGAGATTTGCAAGTTGGCCCGGAGATAACCCAGTATGGTCCTTTGGCAAAGGACTTTGGAAAAACGGCAGAAATTTTATTGCTTGTAAGGCCTGATTATACTATCTTTGATGAAATGAGAACTCCCGGAGATTTTAGAATTTTTGCCGATATGCGGCTTGCTGGAGTTGGAATGGTTGGCGTAGTTCATGCTTCGAGTCCGATAGATTCAATTCAAAGATTTATAAAAAAAATTGAATTGGGGATGCTCCACAGTATTATAGATACTATAATCTTTGTAAAAGATGGCGAGATAAAAGAAATTTTATCCCTGAAATTAAAAATAAAAATACCAACCGGGATGGTAGAACAGGATTTGGCAAGACCTGTAATAGAGGTAAGAAATTTTGAAACCGGAAAACTAAAATACGAAATCTATAGTTATGGAGAAGAAACAGTTGTCGTCCCAATAACAGAAAACAATGTAAAAAATGAAAAACCAAATATCAAAAAACTAATAAAAGAAATTAAAAAATTTGACCATGCTCCTGTATTTGAAATTGTTTCTCCGGACAGAGTAAAAATTTATCTTAACAGAAGGGCGATTCCAGGATTGATTGGAAAAAAAGGAAAGAAAATTGAGGAATTGGAAAAAAAATTGGGAGTTCGTCTGGATGTTTTGGAGAAATGAACTCTTCAATAACTGGAAGATATCTTGAAATTAATTTATTTTTTAATTTTTCTGACCTTTCTTTTTAATCGGGTTATATATAAATAAATTAAATATAATTATGATAATAAAAAATAAAATTCCAATTTCAAATTCTGAAGCAAAGAACATTTTGATAAAAAAAATGAAGAAGAGAGAATTAAATTATGAACAGCAACTTGCTTATGAATATCTGAAAAATACAACAAAATTATCAAAAGCCGATGCGGATAAATTAATGCTGGAATTGAAAGAAACAGGTTTAAATGAAGAACAATTAATAAATGTAATTAATCTAATGCCAGAAAACGAACAACTTCTGAAATTAATCCTGAATAAAGAGAAAAGCATAAAACCAGATAAATTAAGCAATATTCTCAAAATTTTGAAAAAATATACTTAAACTATTCAAAAGAAATTATGAAAGAAGAAAAAATAATAGTTTTGGATTATTTGCCGAATGGTTATTCTGGGATGAAAAAAATAGAACCAATAATACAGGCTATAGGTTTTAATTACTTTACTCTGCTCGAGTTGGTTGCAAACAAGGAAGTAAAAATAAATGAAGAAATAAAAATAAATGATTCGGAGAAAATAAAATATATAAGAAGAAAGTTAAGCGAAAAAGATTTAACAAATTTTGCAAAAAACAATCTAAAAGAAGTTATCAAAAAAATTATCAAAATGAGGGAAGAATATTTTATAAAGTTTTTTAATGAATCTACCAGACTTTCCATAAGGATGCATAAACTGGAGCTGATTCCAAATATTGGAAAAAAACATGTTAGACTTATTTTGTCCGAAAGAAAAAAGAAACCTTTTACTTCTTTTGAAGACTTAAAAAAGAGAATTGGATTAACAGTTGAAATTGAGGAATTAATAGCCAGAAGAATTATTGGAGAATTGAAAGAGAAAGAAAAATATTATTTGTTTGTTGGTCATTTTCCAACACCTGCTTCTTTTAAAAGATAACTCACTACATGAGGTCTATAAAAATCAACTGCCAAAGGAGGCAGATACATATTTGTGAGTCTATCATCGAAATTATGTTCATAAGGACCCAGTCTTGAAAAGGCCGTATCCAGACCCAAAGATTCAAAAATTTTAGAAAATCTTGTTTTGATATTTAAAAATTTTTCTTTTAATTCCTTAAATTTGTTCGGTTTTTCTTTCTTGCTTTCTTTCTTCCACCCTTCTATTATTTTATCTATCTCTTCTTCTGATTTTATCTCATCTTCATTTGTAATACCCAACAATTGGTTTATTTCTCTGTTAAATTCTTCTTGCATTATTTTTAATTCAAGCAAAAGAACGAGCAGGACATTTTGACTTACCAGCCAGTTTTTTGTATGAAAAGTTATGTCTTCAATTTCAAATCCACTCGGAGATTTCATCACCACTCTATCGCAGGTAATTTGCAGAAAGACATAATACAATCTGTTCTCTTTCATCCATTCATTTTTGGGATTTGTAATCTCCCTAATCTTTTCTTCAACAAATTCTATATTGTTCATAATCCATGGATGTTCTTTTGCCAATCCTTTCTCTTTATTAAAAATTAGTTTTTCTTTTGTAAATTTATCATAAGGATTAATTCCAGATTTTATTAAATCATTTATACTCAAACTTCCTATTCTAGGTTCTACTCCGACAAAAGGCTGCCATGCCACAATACTTGTAGTATTTGTCGAAATGGCTTGAGCTGGGGAATGATAAGGAGTGGTGAGAGTTTCTTTGATTATGTTGGATGCGGATAAACCTTCTTTATACAATTTATGTCTTGCAATTAAAGGTTTTAGCCAGCTTTTATATTCTTCTATTGATTTTTTTCTTGAATTCATTTGTGCCACCAGTCTGCGAAATCTGTTTTCAACTTCTGGAATAAAAATTTCTTTCCAATTGTTGTATAATCTTTGCTTTGTTGATAAAATAACTGCCTCTGCTCTGGAAATTTTCAATTCATCCTTAATTTTATCCACATTTTCTTCAGCAGGCATTTTTTCTCCAAGAGTCATAAAATCGGCGATTATTGTTGGCCATCTCACAACGATACTTTTTATTGCATTTGGCCCCGTGCTGATATCAACTTCATCTATGAACATAGCTCTCAGAGAATGTTCATCATTTGTCTTTATGATTTTTAACAATTCTTTGTATTTTCTCACATCGTGGGCGAGCAATTCATAATCTGAGACAGCACTTGCAACACTCGCAAGACCCTGCTTGATTCTTCCTTCCATCTCCTCTTTTTGTCTTTGAGTTAAATTGTAATAAGACTGATCTACGGGAGAAATTTCCAGCATTTCATTTACTTTCTGAACTTTGTATCCTTTATTTTCTAGATGGGACACAAATGAAAACCATAAATCAGTTCCCTTCCCCTTTGGAAAAGTAAAATTAAATTCTTCTCTTGTTTCAAAAGGAGCGACACAAATCCCTTTCCCAAAATATTTTGCAGTTCCTGCCGGGAAGGGAGGACCACAATAAGATTCTATATCATCAATTAATGCCATAATTTAAAAAACCAGTAAATAAACACCAGACAACAAAATAAAAATTCCGATAATAATAAAAATATGAGAGAATGTTTTGGGCTGATAATTTCCCGGCTGAGGAAATTTAATAGTTATAATTAATCCAATCAAAATTAAAATAATTCCGAGCATTTTTTTGATAAATTCAAAAAAGCCAATATAAATTATCAGAAAAGCTATAAAAACAACTAAACAAAAAGATGGAATTGCAAAAGTTCTTAAATCTATTTTAAAATTTCTTAGATGGGGCATAAATATGTCTTATTTTAACTTAAAAAATATTATGGGATATATTCCTACCGGGGCAAAATTAACAATCTGGAACGATTTATATAAAAGAGGTTCAAAGCCCGGGGTGAAAAATCTCGAATATTCTTATAAAGGAAAAGACGTAAAAAAACTGGTTGATTTTGTTCCGAAATTAATACAGACTATTTTTATGCCGACAATGTGGCAGCAAAAAGAAATCAGTGTCACCGAAGATACCTATGAAGTTTACTGGTATGTATTTAAAGATTTAGACAGTTTCACTTATTTCAGAGTTGATATTGAAGTCAAAATAGATTTTAAATCTGGAAAAGCAAAAATAAAATTAAGCGAGCCGGTTATTGTAACCGAATATCCTCAGGAAACTTACTGGCAAAAAACATTTTTTTATGAACTTTTAAGACTTATTTGGCATAATCTGTTCTACAATAAAAAAGTGGAAGAATATATGGATTGGGCAAAATTAAAAATTTCCTGTTTTGAGGAAAAATTAATTAAATATTTTGACAAATTGAAAGGGTCATAATATGGAAAATATAATTTTTGAGGATAATCTTGCTTACCCAAAAGAGAAAGAAATTATTAAATATCATGGAGAAGAACCTTTCAGACTGTATTTTCAGATGAGTCATATTTTCAAAGATATTCTTGAAGTGATGGGAAAAGATATAAATGAAATAAAAATAAAGTGGGATGCAACAAGTCCCGATAAATTATTTTATGTAAAATGGAAAGTTAAGAGAAAAATTGATACCTGGACAAGTGCCTTTTATGAAGTTGTGGCTCAAGGTAAACAAAATTCACAAACCAGAAAAGGAGAAATTACAATAGCACTTGTTCCTTCATTTAGAACCGAAGTAAAGGTAAATTTCTTGCAGAAAACTTTTTGGTGGATATATTATTTCATTTATTATAAGAAAAAGAGGAACAGGGATTTTCTTTACGCAAAAAATCTGGCAAATAAACTTAAGCTCGCGATTGCAAATTTATACGGGATCAAGGCAATGGAATCTGTGTAATGAGAACAATTAAATTTCTATTTAACAAAAACCCCATTGACAATTCCATCCTGTCCGGGTCTTGAGGTAACTTTAACCTTTCCATGCTCCGTTTCCAGAATCGCTCCTTTTGTAATTATTTTTTCTCTTTCAAATCTGAAATTCGCTTTGTTTTCCAGAACCTGCAGAATTTTATATTTTTTCCCGGCAACATTTACAAATTCCGTATTTAATAATTTTAATTTAATATTGCCTCCTCTGACTCTGTTCACTTTTACCTTGTTTTTCCCGATTTTGGTTGGGATAAAATAACCTCCTCTTTCAAATTTCCTTTTCTTTCTGTTTCTTTTTGCTCTGCCCCCTGTTTTTTTTCTTTTACTTTTCAGATGCCAAAATACCATATATAATTTTGTATTAAAATAAAACTTTAAAAAAATTAAAAATAAAAAATTTAAAAATCAGTACTCGTCCTCGTCTTCAAATTCCTCTTCTTCTCCATCTTCTTCTTCGTCGTATCTCATTTTTTTATGTGTAAATAAAATATTTAAATATTTCTGAAATTTAATATATATATACCATAACCGAAAACTATATATAATTTAATTTTATTAATTTAAGAAACTTCTAAAAAGAACTCAAAGAAAATTGCCTCGCTCTTTTTCCGAAAACATTTTCCAATTGGTTTTCCAAAAGTTTTAATTGTTCTTTTGTGTAATCCGGAATGTGATATTGCTCCGCAATTTTTTTGCTTGCTTCGAGATATTTTGAGATTGTTCCCTCTGAAACTGTTAAAACGAGATTGCCCTTGCATTTCAAACATTTTCCAGAAAGCGGAGGTCTTCTATAAATTGCATTGCAACTGGTGCATCTAAAAGTTTGTTTGAAAAATGTTCTGAGATTTCCCTTCAAATCTTTTAAAAAATGAGTTGATAAAATTTTGTAGGCAACCAGTTTTTCATCAACGCAATTCAATTTTTCTGCCAATTTTAGTTGTATCATTACTTTTTCAACCATGTCCACAACATCCTTGTATCTTGTCAAATGAACCCCCATATTGAAATCTGTTGTTTCTGTCGTATAACCAAGCCCAGAATATGGATCTTTTGAATTAAGTCTGTCAGCAACTCTCTCAATATTAATCTCCGACGGATAAACTTCTTCTTTTGTCTTTTCATAAAATTCTTTTGGATACTCAAAAACAATATCGAGATCATAAACTTCATCATCTACTTCTCCCAAATTTAATGTTGTCGTTATTGTAAGCGGAGCATCAGATATGCTTCCTCTTTTTGTTGGTAAATATTCCTTTGAGAAATTCAATAAACAATCCAACATAAGCATAAGTCCATTCTCTTCTCCGTCGCAGTCCCTTCTCGTTGCAGCAAACAAGTAAGGATGGGCGTAATGGCATCTATTTGCCGTAAATCCAATCAATCTGCAAACTACTGGAGAAATGGTATGCGGAGCTATATCCAAAAACAAATGCCCTATCAAATCTTCCTTCTTTTTCGCATTGTAAAATGGTTTAATTTTATAAAATTTTTCAAGTTCTTCATCAACAAACTTTGATATGGATAAAAAATAATCGGCAGCGCTTTCTTCTCCGTAATTTGAAATTATAATATCCTGCGGGAAAAGTTCAAGAATTTGATTCTCATTTATCAATTCTTTTCCATAAATATCTTTTTTATAACCCAATTCTCTCAATTTTTCAATTGAAGTGTGGATTTCTTTTGGCTTAAAATGTGTTAACGGAGCGTTGACCATGTCATATCTTATTGTCCCGTCTCTGAAAACATAAAGATTATGTTTTGCTCTCAAAATACCTTTTTCTATTGGCTCTGGGACTTTATGTTTTGAACTGGTCCCTCTTACACCTTTTATCAATGTTAATCTGGATTCATTCAGATTTTTATATGCTTCGTTCAGCAGACCGGCGACATTTATTTTCTTTTTAACAACTTTTGGAAATTTCAGATGTTTTCCGCATCTCAAACAATATGGAAAAATTGAGGAGCCATGTTCCGGACAGGCAAATTCACTTACTTCTGTTACGATCTGGGAAACTTCAGCCAGGTTTCTCATCTTGCCTCCTTCTTGACCAACCGGAAACAAAACTTGGGGAGAACCCTTCATTTTTCTTTCCTGCGCTTTCTCAGGCCTTCCCATTCTCGCTCCTATATATCTCGTAAGTTTCTCTTTGATTTCAAATTTTGAAAATTTGTTCACAAGTTCAAACCCTGTTAAATCACTTTTTCTTAATTCTTCCAAGTCAATTCCCTCAAATGTTTTTAAAAGGGGCAAATAATCTTCAATTACAATATATAATTTATCTGGCGATACATAATGCGGAATAACGGCTTTTTCAAGCAGTTTTTTTCTCTCATTATTTTTCAAAACCAATTTATTATCTTTTTTTTCTCCGGAAATTAGATATTCTATTAAATCAGATAGTTCTTCTGAAGAAAAATCATTGTAAAAATACAAATATTTTGGGTGCAAAGGAATAATCTGAGAAAGTTTTATTGCTTCTTCTGCACTTATATCTTTTGGATTCCTTAGCAATTCATCAACTCTTTCCTTTCCAATCAATTTTTGAGCCTCATCAAGCTTCTCTTTTAAATCAAATCTCCAGACTTCTTCTACATAAGGACTTTTAATCAGTTTTTCCCCGTTTTCATAAAAATCTCCAAAAGATATTAAAATATCTCCGATAAACAGAATTTTATCAATTTCAGGCCTGATTTCTCTTGCTTTTGTTTGAGAATCTACTTTTATAACATCTCCGTTTTTTAGTTTAACAATGGGGCCTTCTATACTGTCACAAACTGCGACGGTGCAACTTTTTCCGGGGAGTTCAACTTTCATTTGCGAGGCTATTGCCGGAAATGAATCAAGTATTTCGAGGGTTGCTGGATGAAAACCAAAACATCCAGACCCCGTATTTCTGCTTCTTCCATATCTCAACCTGAATCCTCCTCTTAAAGTCGGCATTGAATAAATTGGCCTTCCGGCCGGGACTTCTTCGAGGAATTTATATTTTGTGCCTGTCGTATCTGCAGTTTTATCTTTCTTTAATTTAATAAAATCTTCCAGCCATTTCCAAGTATCTGTTAAATTAAATTGATCTCCGTATTTTTTCAATTTTTTTAGCAATTTATTTGCTTTCAAAGGAAGGCCATCCAAATAAATCAGGCACATTCCACCCCTTATTCTTGTTGTTTCCGCTCTTTCCAGATCTTTGTGTCTTGAAACTTCTCTTTTTTCTGTTGGTTCTCCGGTGATGCATATAGGAACATTTTTAACTAAAAAGTAGATTTCTTCCTCATTTGGTTTGTACTGCTTTCTTGTCACATAATTTATATAATCAGTAACTTCTGCGTAATATCTTTCTATTTCAGATTTTGTTGGTACATATCTGTTTAGTCCAAAAGTTTTTCTTAAATAATCTGCAATAAATAGAGTAAATACCTGCGAGGTGCCTCCTGCCGTCCTTATTGGGCCCGCATAATAAACATAAAGAAAATTTTCTTTTTTGTCTATCTTTACTCCGGTAATTCCTTCTATTGGTGCTGCAACAACTCCTTGAGTATTATAAGCGCACCCGAATCTCAAACCAGACAGAATTGCTTCTTCTTTTGTTTCAAATTTGAAGAACTTCCCAATGGCAATTTCTTTTGCTATTTCGAGAGCAACTTCATCAGAGCCAACACCGAATTTGTCTTCTAATTCCTTTATTCTCTTTATTATCTCTTTCCGGTGTTTTCCAAATTCTGGAGTCACCGTTTCGAGAATATCTACGCATCTATTATATTTATCCGATGCTCTTTTAGATTCAACAAAAGTTTCATAATCTTTTCCAGATTTCTTTGCTTTTCCTGCAATTTCATACAGACCATCAATCTGCAATTTCAAATTTTTGAAATATTCTTCCGAAGTCATAAATATTATTTACAATAAAAAGAATTTCTCTTCTCCAGGATTAGATAACCATGTTTGTGAAAGATTGCAATTCTATTTGAATGTCATAATAACCCGACTTTCTTTTGAATTATTAACAATAGAACTTATAAAAAGCTCTCTTTTTCTTAAATTCTCCCTATTTTTTCATATTGTCGTAGAAACTTGGAAAGAACTTGTAGCACATCTTACTAATTTCTTCCACTAATTTTGTTTGTTATTCACATCTCATCTTTTCAATCTTTCATTATTTATCTTTTTTATTTTCCACTACTTCAAAAAAACATTTATTTTTGATATCTTCCTCATTAATTTTCTCACAGATAGAAATATCTTTTTTATCTGAAGCAATAGAATAAAGACACCAATCTCTACTGTCAAGGTTCCACACATCACTTTTTTTATCACTAATTTTCTCACAAATAAAGATATCTCCTTTGGCAGTAGCTATCACAAAAAAACACCCATCTTTTATTTCTTTGTCACTAATTTTCTCACAAATAGAATCTTCTTTTTTATTTTTTGCTATTCCAAAAAAACACCTATCTTTATAAGTCGTATTTAGAATCTCCTCGCATACAGACAATCCAACGATTTCTGCTATTTTAAAAGAATCTTTATAACATCCATCCACCCATTCCCGATTTGATAATCTTTCACAAATTAATGGATTTCCTGTATCTTTGAAAACTGTCAGGTAGCATTCATCTCTTAGAATCTTATCTTGGACATTTTCACATATTGAATAATTTTTTTCCTTCTTTGCTATATCCCTGTAACATATATTTTTTATGTAGAAATCACTTATCAATTTACAAATAGATATATTTTCAGTAGCTTTAGCAACATCTGCATAGCAAACAAATTTTTCATTGGTATAATTAATAATATTACAAATTGAAATTTTTCCTGTTTTTTTAGCAATTAGATTATAACAATTAAACTTATTTAATTCACTTAGATTTTTACAGAAAGAAACATTTTTAGTGATATAAGCATAACACATCAATTTCATATCTTTATCTTGTATTTTATTGCAAATAGTTTGATTTTGTGTTGTTGTGGCAACTTCATAATAGCAATCATCGGCATCATAATATTCATCATCTTTACAGAAGGCGATATTTTTATTGAGTACGGCATAGCAGGTATTTTTAAGAGGACTATATTTTATTTTATCACAGAGTGAAATTTCCATTTTGAGTTTAGCAAGATTCAAATAACAAACATCTTTACAAGCCACAAGATTGTATTCTGAGCAAGGTTCTAAAAATTCACAGAGTGAGTCGTTTTTGAAGACCTCTGCAACATCTAGATAACAAGAATTTTTCTGTTCTTGTGGCAAAAGTTTACACTTATATAAATTGTAAGGAAGATTGAATTTTAAATTTATTTCTTTAGTTTGATTTACTCTCTCGTTTCTCTCTTGAATACACCCGCCAAATAATATAATCAAAATAATGCTTGTTAAAATAATCCATATTTTAAAATTCATATTCATAAAATATTATATTTAGTAGTTTTTATTATAGTGTCTAATAAATATATTTAGACATAACTCTACATAGTTATATAAAAGATAACAAAACGAGAATTGCCGGATAATCCAAATAACTAACTCTTTTAGAATATTTTCATTCACAATACTGTTTACTATTTTAGATAGATTGAAAATTATATTCTAATTATAAGAATTACAATTATTTTATGGAACTGAAAGAACTTCTCAAAAAATTTGGATTAACAGATAATGAAATCAAAGTTTACACAAAACTTCTTATACTTGGAGAATCTACTGCGAGCAATTTGGGAAAAGAAACAAGAATGGAAAGAAGAACGGTTTATGATGTGATTCAAAAACTTTTGGAAAAGGGTCTGGTCTCTTTTATTGAAAAAGAAGATAAAAAGTTTTATAAAGTTATTAATCCAATCAAATTACTTGACATTCTTGAAGAGAAGGAAGAATATTTAAGAAAAATCAGGCAGGAACTTATCAAACTAATCCCAAATCTGGAAGAACTGATGAAAAAAGGGAAAAAAGAGGTTGATGCGAGAATCTTATTTGGAAGAGAAGGGATAAAGACAATGTATATGGATGAGATTAAGGAAGGAAAAACAATTTATGTAATCTGCACTACAATAGATAAAACAGAAGAATTATTGAAAACCTTTTTGCCAAGATTTACAAGAAAGAGAATTAAGAAAAAGATAAAAATCAAAATGCTGTCTGCAAAGAAGGATGTGAAATTTTTGAAAAAATATAGATTAATCGAAGTTCGTTTTCTGCCGGAAGAATATGTTTCTCCGGCAAGTTTAACAATTTACAGGGACAGATTGGGAATTACTCTCTGGGCAGATAATCCAATAACAATCTTAATAAAAAACCAAGAGATTGCGAATAATTTTTTGAATTATTTTGAGTTAATGTGGAAAATTGCAAAATGAAAAAAATAAAAAATCAAAAAGTTTTATCAGCTGCTTGTATTTTTATACTTAGGCTTACCGTCAATCTTTGATTTTGTACTTGCCTTTTGACATCTTTTCTATATACGCATAACGTGGTTTTACAAACTTTTGTTCATACTCTGTGATTTCTAGACCCGCAGCATCAAAAAGCTCCCTCATTACCCTTTCCGTGTCATTCCATATTTCTACAGGAAACTCGTGTGGCTCATACCATTCATGTCTTACATCGAAACTTCCATCTTTCTTTATACTCAATTCTCCACGGTAACCACTCAATTCTCCACGGTAACCTTTAAATTCTTTATGATACAAAATTACCCATACTTCACACTCAGCGCTATACTCTTCATTAAGTTTCAAAATTGTTCTGCTGGGTAAATGCAAAATCCTTCCTTCTTCCATTGGAATTTCCTGTGGATGAATTCTTTTTAGTCTTTCTTCCATCTCTGCTTTCCAAGTTCTATTTGCCATTTCATACTTCACTTCTTTGCTTAGCCTACCATAGCTGCGGATTTGTGGCAATATCTGAGTAAGAAGTTTCATCTTCTCTTCCTCGCTTAGCCCATCATATTCTTCTCCAACCATCTTCATCACCATACTTTATTTTGCCTTTACTACTATTTATAACTTTGTGGTGATGATTATCACCACATTTTTGGATATCATCATACCTAAAACTTTAACATCTCCTTCAATTCCTTATTTTATAAATGAATCTTTCACTAGGGAATAGATCTTTAGAGTACAAATAATATAAAGATCAGAAGAACCCTCTCCACTGCAGAAGCATATATCAAAATTATGATAATTATGGTCTCAGGATCGAGAGAGAAAATAACTGAACTAATGTCAGAAATAATGAGCAGAGCAGAAAAAGGAGACATACTATTCGGACAAGATAGATTCTGTACCGGCTATTCCAAAAAATTTTTTACTTCTATATCAACTGCAGTGGAGAGAGGAGTAAAATTTCAGGTAATAATAGTAGAAAAACCGGTATCGAAAGACTTTATAAATTTTTTACTTGGTTTGGATCCCAGATATGTGGAAATAAGAAAATCTAAAAGTGAAATTTATTCAACGGTCTTTGGAATAAAAGGCAAAGAAGTTTTAATTTGTTATCATATGATGAATAGAGCAATTAAGATGCATTTAAGAAATCCTTTAACAACAAAATATATTGAAGAGGCATTTGACAAAATATGGAAAGAAGCAGAAAGAATAAAAGGCGAAAGAAAATGAAAAAAATTTTGCGATTTATATTTAAATTTCAATTTTGATATCTGTTAATTTATCCTTTAACAACACCAATTGGAACAACCCGGACAACTTTTTTTGAAATTTCTGCAATATCAACCGCCTTCACAACTTCATCAATATCTTTATAAGCATCTGGACTTTCTTCTGCCAGAACTCTTGGTGAAGTCGACTTCGCAATAATACCTCTTTCTGCCAACTCTTCTTTGATTATATTTCCCCTAAAATCTTTTATTGCTTTGTTTCTGCTCATCACTCTTCCCGCTCCATGACAACTTGAATAAAAAGTTTCTTTTGCTTTCTTTCCTCCAACTAAAATATAACTTGCCGTTCCCATAGAACCTGCTATTAAAACAGGTTGTCCGACTTTTTTATAAGTTTCTGGAACAAGTTCATGTCCGGATGGCAAACTTCTTGTTGCTCCTTTTCTATGAACATATAATTTTCTTTTTTCTCCATTTACTTCATGTTCCTCCAACTTACAAATATTGTGGCAAACATCGTAAATTAATTTCATATCCATCTCTTCCCAATTTTTTTCAAAAACTTTGGCGAAACTTTCTCTAATCCAATTGGTCATTATTGTTCTGTTGCAGA
>Ga0190306_1000119_pt1 | contig 31191 bp, 30 predicted proteins | sample 48700734_MG_FD_161657 | JGI IMG/M metagenome (GOLD analysis project Ga0190306, IMG submission 161657) | Hydrothermal vent sediment bacterial communities from Southern Trench, Guaymas Basin, Mexico - 4870-07-3-4_MG | ecosystem: Environmental > Aquatic > Marine > Hydrothermal vents > Sediment ... | reverse complement strand
CTGATCACTTAGTGTTTCATCCTGATCAATTATTACCTCGTCTAATTCTGCTGGTTCTTCTTCCGGTTCCGGAATATCAAGATCGATTACTGTTTCATCTAAATCGATTAGCTCTTCCTCCGCTTCAGGAATATCCAGATCAATTGCTGTCTCGTCCTGATCACTTAGTGTTTCATCCTGATCAATTATTACCTCGTCCAATTCTGCTGGTTCTTCTTCCGGTTCTGGAATATCAAGATCGATTACTGTTTCATCTAAATCGATTAGCTCTTCCTCCGCTTCAGGAATATCCAGATCAATTGCTGTCTCATCTAAATCAATCAGGCTTTCAACAGGTTCATCTAATTCAATTTCCGGATTCTGCATCTCTGATTCATTGGTTTCACTCTGAGGGACAACCAGAGGATCAATAACTTCAATATTTTCAAGGTCTGAAAGATCTATTTCGTCATCTGCAACATTAGTATCAATTTCCAATATTTTATCTGAGGGTTCTTCATCAATTTCAATAATGTCATCATTATCAATAAGTAATTTTTCATTATCCAGTATATCAATTGATTCATCCAAATTAAGTACATCGTCAGGAGTTTCGGTTTCAGAACCATTCTCTTCAATTATTTCTGCTGTATTTAGGATATTATCAAGTTCATCTCCTGTGAGTGCTATTGTTTCATCTTCGTCTTCTTCAAAAAAACCTGATTCATCTTCATCAGCCTGGCCTAATACAGACTCAGACCCGGAGCTATTGGAACGAAGAGTTGACAATTCTTTCTTAACGTCATGAAGTTCACTTTTAATTGATAACAGTTCTTTTTCTATTTTTAATAAAATTTCAGAAGCAATATCCTTTTCAACTAAATTGTCTTTACCGTCATTTTTTTTCATTTCAAAGTCAGATTCATCCCTTTCTTCGAAATCAGTCAAATCTTCGATAATCCTATCAGTTTCATCAAAATTTTCATCCAATTCAGAAATAGTGCCAATGTCAGCTGTACTTATATCAAGTTCGGTTTCAGGTAGTAGTTCCTCTTCCAAATCTATGGAAGGTTCATCCTCAATTTCTGCAATAGTATCTGTTAATTCAGAGTCTTCCTCCAAAAGAAGATCTACATCAAGATCATTTACCTGTTCAAAATCCATACTTTCATCTAATATACTCATATCTATATTAGGTTCATTCTTACTTTCAGAATTATTATCTGTATCTATTGATGCTTCTACCGCAGATTCGGCAGTGTTAAGATCATCAAGACTTTCCAATTCCATATCATCGAGCTCAAGTTCATCCAGACTGTCAAGTTCGAGATCATCAAGATCTTCAAGGTTTTGCAGTTCCCGGCTTTCAGGATCTGAAGATATTTCAGCTACAGAATTATTATTTTTTTCTGTATCTAATTTATCCAGTGAACTTAAATCATCATCAAAATCAATATCAAGATCAAAAGGTTCTTCCGTTATTTCGGTATTTTCATTATTTTCTGTAATTTTATTTGTCATTATATCATCAAGTTCAAGATCTTCCAGGTCTGTAATATTTAGATCCATATCAGACTCTTCAATTGAATCTTCTATTTGAGGAAGAGTATCAGGAAGTTCACTGTTATCTTCTGAAAGCTCCAGTTCCCCTAAAATAAGTTCCTCTTCAACAGTAATTTTTCCTTTTTCGTCCGGATCTCCAAGGTTTTCGTCAAGATCTCTAAGGTCAAAATCAGTGTTATCGTCAATATCATCAATTTCTTCCGGTCCTGCTTTGACCCAAACTCCATATTTCTCTAATTCCCTTTCATTATCCAATAGAGTAGAATCCTCGTTTTCTATCTGATTATCATTATTATCAAAATGTATTTTGGAATTATTCTTGTCCGCAGCCATTCTAAACTCCTGATTTATAGTTCACACAATATACCTTATCGACATTTGTTATCTAATTATTGACTAAATTAAATATCTCCGTACTTACAAGTTATCAGATACGAAGTAAAATAACAATTCATTTTCTTTAAAAGAGTATACTTTTCAAACTCAAGATTTTCAAAATATATGCCGTTATATTATTATGAAATCAGGATACAGAATTTTATTTAGTTTTTATATAACATTTGTTGTATATTCCCTTGGAACACTCTTTTTAGGGAATGCCGGGATTGTACAAGCTTCATTACTGGAAAATTACCGAAATAAGCTGGTTGAGAATACCACTAATCTTAAACATATTAGTAGTAAACTGGAATCTCAATACAACAGTCTTATTTCGAATCACGAACTAATTGTATTAAAAGCCAGAGATCTTGGATATTTTAAAAATGATGAAGGGAAGATAATAATAAAAAATTATCAAAAAAGACCTTATAATCTTATAGTGGGTAGTTTTTATCAGCGTTTTTCAAACAAGGTACTAAGTTCTGAGTATATTCGTATTATTTCTGCTTTGATGGGAATCCTTACTTTTTTGATTTTGACAGTATTTAAGGGTAATTCTAATGAATATAAACGGCGAAAATCTGTTACTGGATAATATTTTTAATGTGCTGAAAAAAAAGGGTATTGTCATAATGCCCTGTGACACTATTTATGGTTTTTTGGGCATTGCTCCTGAGACACGAAAAAAAATACAGGAAATAAAAGGAAGGGATGACAGCAAACCGTTTCTGATATTAATTCTTAAAGAATGGATTTCACAATATACATCATTTCAAATGGATAAATATTTTCTTGACCAGTGGCCTGGTCCATTAACAGTTATAGTCCCTGACAAAAACAATTCAACGGTTGCCTTAAGAGTACCGGATGATACCGTATTATTGAAACTTCTTTATAAATTGAATCATCCTTTATTTTCTACAAGTGTAAATCATATAGGAGAACCTGCGATAAACAAGTCCGGAGAAATCAAAGTTAAATTTGGAAATAAGATTGATTTATTTGTAGATAAGGGGGATTTACCGGAAAGTAAACCCTCAACAATTATAGACCTCTGTACAAAGCCCTATAGAGTAATTAGACAGGGAGACTGTAAGATAGACCTGAAAAAATTAGTATAAAACCCTGTATCCAGTTTTTTTAAAAAAATTATCTAATTTTTCTGCTTTCAATATAAAATCGCTTTTCATGTGCCTCACCCATAGAGAAAGTTTTGCGGGGAAAGGCTGAATCCATTACAACTGTGCGGAAAAAATCATTTTTATCTACTGGGGGTAAGAAAATTCCGCAATTATTATTTTTAGATCCAAGTTTTAATGTAACTTTCTGTCCATGTATGTAGTCAACGTAGGATTTTTTATGTTTTTCCAGATAACTGTCAATTATTTTTTGAAATGTACCTGCAGGTATGGTAGCAGATGGGTTTTCTATAGTTAGAATTCCTTTTTTTTCTGAATCACAGTATCCGGCACTTTGCCCAGGTCCAGTTTGGTTACTAACAATTTCCATTATTTTATCAATTGAATCTATTTCTTTAAAATTATAGGTACTGATCTTATCGATTTCATTAAAAAAACTATCTGTATTTACATCAAAAAGCACTCGATGGATTGGTTCAAAAATAATACCTTCATCGTAAATATTCTCAAGTTCCACTAAAGCCCATCTTGCAGGATGGTTCATAATTTTTGGATCATTGCTATTAGTCTTTATCTCTTCCCAGGTTGCTTTAGCAGTAGCAAGTGAATGATTTCCATCTCCCATTGCATATAAAAGGACATCATCTTTTGAATATTTTTCTTTAAATCTGTCTTTATTATTTAATCTTTCCAATGAGGAAATTATTTTTTCTGTCAGATCCATATCTGATACCCGATAACCTGATATATGACCACTGTCTTTCATAAGATCAAAATCATAAACTTGTTCAAGCTTTTTAATTTGGGATATTAATGGTTCTATTACTGTCTTTTCAGGATCATCAATAAGAACCAGAATATGGGGTAGTTCCAAAGGTGCATTTATTCTGATTTTTTTTCTTGGTGGAATCCTGTCAATTATTGTACCCTCTGTTGCTCTGATTAAGCTTGTAGAGCCTTTTGAGTAATCATAGGCTTCAAGATCCAGAGCCACCATCAGACCGTATCGCGGTTTACCGGAACCCGTACTTCTTTTTACCAGGAAAAAGGCTTGTTTACCTTCTACAAGTATTCCCTCTTTAAGATATTGATTCATATTGTTGTTTATATCTTTTATACGTTTATCAGGATTGGGATCCTCAAGGTAACATTCCGGAAATACCAAATTTAAGGTTGAAGGAGAATTTTTAGTGATTTTTTCTACTTCTTTCCAATAACCCCGTTCAGATGTATACTGATCACAAGCTACTACTGCCCATTTTTCCATGGAGATACTTTTCGAGGGCATTAAAATACGAGGAATCTGTATGCCAATTTGTTCTAAACGTTTATCTATATTTTTCATTCTGGTATTGCCTCCATTAAAGTGTTTAAATCATAATAACTTATATGAAAAAATACAAGAAGGACTTTTATCATGACAGAATTTATTTTATTTCTTGATTATTCTGTTTTCCCTGTAAGTAATGATATTATTCTTGGAAATATTGACCTGGCTATCAGCAGTGGTTGTAAGATGATTTTTCTGGATTTAGGACAGTATTTTCCCTGGTCCTCAGATAACATAATTAAATCGGATTTTTCATATTCTGACAAATTAGTTGACAGAATTATTCGTGTTTGTAATCAGCATGAAATACTTTTAGTTCCTGTATTATCTGTCCTGTTTGATAGTGACTATATTTTGAATGATAATAAATACTCTTCGTTAAAAGAAGACGGATATAAAAATCAGGGTTTGAATATATCTTCCTGCGGTATAAATAAGCTGATTGAGGAACTTGTCGAAGACATTTTTTCACTTTTTACGAAATCTGAATATTTATTTTTTGAACTTCCTTCAATAATAAGCAAGGATGAAGAATGGATGAAAAATATAGATCCTTTTATGGGAAGATTAACACTTTTTATGAGGCATCAAAATAAAAAATTGATTTTTGGTGACAATATGAACCTGGAAACTATATATCCTGAGTCAGTCGGTAGCTGTGTGGTAGAGTACTATAACAAACCGTTAGAAAAAATTGAAGTTTTTAAAGGGAAAACCTTATCAATAGTTTTAAAAGCATATAAAACAAAAATTAAACACAGGGAATATTCCCTGTATAAACTTGATAAATGCTGTATTTTTGATTCTGTATTCTTTTCAATAGATAGTGGTATAATTACTAATAAAGCCTATAGGGCATATTTTGAGCTTTTGGATGATTTTTTAAGTAGTCTTGAAAAAGTTTGGAGTATTATAAGAAAGGGTAGTGAATTTCTTGGTATTCTGGATAGATCTCCAAATGTTAAATACAGAATACAATTCTATAGAAGTATTGAGGAATTAAAACAGGAATTTGTATTATTAAAAAAACACAGTAAACGTATTAAAAACGTAATGGAAGGAAGATATCAATCCGGTTTTTTTAAACTATGGGTAAATTCAAAAGTAGATCCTGTATATTTACAGTTTATTAACTTAAATTTAAAAGCAAGACATATTAGGGAAGGCATTTAAAATATGACTGGAGTTTTATTTACAGGAGGATTGTCTCCTGATTTTTCAACAATCAAAAATATAATAATGAATGCGGATATTATTGCTGCAGCCGATTCCGGTTTTGACTCTGCAGTTAAAATGGGAATTAAACCGGATATTATAATTGGTGATATGGATTCTGTTAAAAATACAAATCTCCTTTCTGAATATCCTGAGGATAGGATATTAAAATTTTTAAAAGATAAAGATGAAACAGATACCGAACTTGGATTATTATATTTGTCTCAAAATAAATGTGATAATATTATTCTTATTGGCGGCGGTGGAGGTAGAATGGATCATTTTCTTGGAATAGTTTTTTTATTTGATCGTGATTTATCACCAAATCTCTGGTATACTAATAATACAAGGTTTGAAAAAATAACAGGATATAATAAAATCCATTCCATGAAGGGAAAGTTGGTATCATTTTTTCCTTTGGGAAATGTTGTATGCAAAATGAAAAGTGATGGCCTTAAATGGCCCCTTGATAAACTAAATTGGGACAAAGGAGATATGGGAATTAGTAATATAGTTACTAAAGATCCATTTTCTGTTGAAATGACAAATGGAAGTTTGCTTATGGTAAATCAGATAAAGGATGTTTTATATTGAATACAGATACTGCGTTTATGGAATTATCCAGGGATTTGTCTGAAAACGACAGAGCAGATTTATTAAAGAAAATTAACCATAGTTTAAACATTACTGATGAAAAGGATATGACAATTCATGAAAGAGAAATGGACAAAGATGAAAAAACATCTCTGCTCCACGAAGAAATCAATATTCTACCGGTTTTTGTAAGATTTTTCCTTTGGCTGCGTTCAAAAATAACAGGCCATAGTGAAAAGGATATTTACTTAGCTTCAAAAATAAATAAACTGAAAAGGAAGATACGTCATCAGGCTTCAAATCTGACAGGATTTGAGACAAGAAATTTAACACCTCATTTTGCCGGGGAAGTATATAAATTATATAGCTATTCCATGCCTTTGAGAGATCTTTTTAAAAAATTATGGTTAGATACTGAAATCTCAAAGACTTTTTTTCTTGGTCTTTTGGAAGGTAGATTGAAAAATAAAATAGAAGCAATTACCGATTTAATTGAGATCGATGAACTTGTGAAAATTTATGGTGTAAATGGCAAAAAAGATGATCTGCGACGACAGGTCATGCTAAGGCTGGATACGTATATTTCTAAAATTGATAAAAAAATATTTTCTGATTTGGAATTGGAATTACTTCCATTTTATTATCTTAAAGATCTTGTCCTTTTCCCCTACGTGCAATTCTTCCAACAGTTCGGATTTACACCTGTTGATGTTGGAGATCCTGAAAAAGCAAAATTCAAAAATGCTTCTGCTCTTTTATGCCTTTCTGATCTCGAAAAATTATACTGTGCTCTCTATACGGTTTCAAAACTGGATAGAAGAATTAACTTTAACAATTCTCTTCTGGAAAAGATTGAAACTTTAAATGATTTCGATAAGGATCTTGTAGATTTATTAACCGATATAATTGATGTTGGGCAAAATTTTTTTATTAAGATTCCAGTTGCGGATCTAATACGCTATTTCAAAAAAAACCCTTATTTTAAAATAATGTTTTATCTTCCTAAGATTGATTTGAAAGAATTTTATAGAAATTCTTTGAGAATACGGATCCTGGATAAAATTGAAATGATCTACCCTGAAATTCAAAAACGTTACATAACAATTGAGACTGAAAGACTTTTTAAAGGTAAAAGATTTTCCGGGTTTCAGCATTACAGAGAATATTCCTCTATCGATTATGAAAAGCTAGGTGTATCTGCTTTCTCTCAGATTAGGGCACTTGAACTAGTTTATAACTATATTGCATGCTTTTATAAGGGTTATATACAGGAAACAATTCATTTGCTTGAAAGAGGGGTTTTATCACAAAATAGACTAATTAGAGACAGCATGCTTCAATATGCAGCGGCAATTGAAGATACAGAAGCAAAAATTATAGATTTTGATGCATCTCTCTCCCCTGATTCCGAGGATGGGAAAATGTTTAATAAATTCAGATTTTCAATGGCAAAAGATCCAATCCAGCAAAAGTTGTATAGAAAAATTGTTATACAGAAAGACAGAGAAGCCAAATCACTTTCAGAATTGGGAATTGAGTCTATTTCCGGTATTAAAAAGGTATTTACAGAAGTATTAAAAAGTAAAAATACATCTATCACTGATCAATTGAATCAACATTTATTTATAAATAATAAACCTACTCCTATAAGGGATGTTTTAAGTGATCAAACATCAAATATGCTCCAATTTGAGCATTTGTATCATCATATTATTATTAGTTAATCTAATTATTCACTGGAATTATTTTTTGGGAGTTCAAGGTTAGGTTGTGGTATAATTCCACTGGCATCGATGTTTATAACTGAGAATAAATCAATAAGTGAAGGATATTCTTTTAATAATTCACCATATTTTTTTAATGTCTCAAAATTTGCATTATCAATTATTTCCTGTTCAGCTATCTTTGTTTTTGTTTTTGAGATAATGTCATTTTGCAATTCAAGTGATGCAAAATATAGTTCTTTTGCCTTTTTATAGAGTACTATGTCCGGTATTACAATATTTTCAGGGATAAAACTGGAAAAGGAAAGATAGGGATATTCTTTTGTCAGAGCAGAGAGAAGTTCTTTTGAATTCTCATCACTTTTGTACGAACCATCTATGGAAATACTTGTATTATGAGATTTGCTTTTATAGAAATTTGAAATAAATGATTCTATATCTGCTGTAATTAATTTATATTTCCGATCCATTTGATCAGGGCTTAGACCTGATTCCTCTACAAGTAAAGGAAATTTATCAGGTTTAATTTTAAATGCAAGAAAATATTTTAAACGATATGAAAAATTAGGTTTACCTGGTAAATATTCTGAATAAATACTACCTGAGGGTAATTCAATTTGTTCGTTAATATCCAGTTGCTGGGAATAGAGTTTAAATTTTAAAAGTTTAAAATTACCTGGAATAAGTTTCTGAAATTCCCAGGAAAATTTCCCCGGTTCATAAATTTTATTTAAATAACCTTTTGATTTGGTAAAAGCTATACCATAGGTATTTTCTGGTAATTTTATTTGAATCCATCCAAAATAAAATATAAGTGCAGATATAAGCAGTAGAAGTATGAGTATTATTATATGTTTTAATTTCATAAACTATTCCTGATTTTCCTTATTTTACAAGCTCAATAATCTGATTCAAATTTGTTATAACAATATCGGGTTTTTCTTTCAAAAGTTCCGGAATATCAAGTCTTAATCGTAATGATCTTAAATCTCCGGCAAATAAAGCTGTCTTAAACCCTTCCATCTTAGCTGAGTATATATCATTTAACATATCGTTTCCAATATAAATTGTATCTTCAGGCGTTATATTAAATTTAGTTAATAAATTGTCTTTTACAGTTTTAAACATATTAGCTGAAGGTTTTGCTTCTCCATTTACATATGAATACTCAATTAGTTCTGAATAAAAACCCATTTCCTCAAGTGTGGTTCCTAATAATGCCTTGAATAACAAAGGGGTGTAAAATTGAGCATTGGAAATAATACCCATAATTACATTTCTACTTTGAAGATATTTAATTGCTTTTAATAAATCAGGCATTGGCCATACCGGATTTACCTTACATTCAAATAAAACAGCTATTTCTCCAATATTTGGATTTTTGGAATAGATTAATTTACTTTTTATTAATTTGGTAAGTACTGTGTCCCATATATCAGTGATTATAACTTCAGGATAAGTCACTCCCATTTTTTTTGATTTTTTATGAGCCAAATCAATTTCTTCATAGAAATAATCCAGTCCTGTTTGACCGGCTTTACTGTTAAGAATAATTATACCTGATTGTTTTAAAGCATCAAGAAAATAACCGGATTTTGATTGTTTTTTATTAGAACCTATATCTCCGGTCGCGGATTGCAGCAATGTACCGTAAATATCAAAAATTACACTCTTAATATTTTTAACAGCGATTGATGATGCATTTAGTCCGGTAGCTACAGGATCCATAGGTTTTGAATTTTCTTTTATGATATCGAGTAATTTTTTAACCAAAGAAGCTCCTCTTATTATTTTACATGATACAGCTATGATATTATATATAAAAACAGATGACAATATTGATATTGCCTGATAGATTCATATTATGTCTGATAAAATATTTTATTTTATTCCAAAAATAACAAGAAGACTATCTGTTCTTCTATTTATTCTATCTATAATGATTTTTTTTACTTACCTGATTGGCAATTATCAGTATTTCCTGGATTTTACACAATTAATTTTATTAAAAATATTTAAGATTTCCGCATTTGCCTTTATCATTACAGGGTTTTATAATATAGTGTTTTTAATTGTGAATTTTAAAAAAAGTATAAGCAAAGCAATAGTTAATCTGGGATTAGTAATTATAGCTGAGGCAATTATTGTTATTTTGTATATCCTTACAAATTCAGTAATTGTAGTTACTCAAACCGTTAATTAACATACAAAATAGGAGTTATTATGGCCGTCAGGGCAGTCAGGGGAGCTATTCAGATAGCAGCAAATGATAAAAAATCTATTAAGAACGGAGTAATAAAACTAATAACAACAATAGTTGAAAATAATAAATTAGTAATTAATGATATAATAAGTATAATTTTCTCACAAACCAGTGATCTTGATGCCATGAATCCAGCTTCAGCTTTGAGATCTATCGGGTTTTCCAATACTCCTCTGTTTTGCACTAAAGAGCCTGATATATCAGGCTCGATGGAAAAAGTAATAAGAGTTATGATAACTGCTGAATCATCAGTAAGTTTAGTTCCTGTATATTTGGAAGGGGCTCGAAATCTTAGACCGGATTTAAATAGCAAATGAAAGATATGGACGTGAAGTTAAAAACGTCCCCTGAAGTAGCCAGAATAAGGAAGTCATGTAATCTAATTGAGAAAATTTTTCTGAATCTTGAAAGCTTTGTTGTCTCAGGGATAAGTACACAGGATATATCCGATTATTGCTCAGAAATGATAATAAGAAATAATGCTAATCTATCTTTACGCGGGTTTAATGATTACCCTGCTCCAATTTGTACTTCTGTTAATTCTATTGCAGTCCATGGTCTTCCAGGAGAATATATACTAAAAGAAGGTGATATAATAACTGTTGATATTATTCTTGATATTGATGGATGGTATGGTGACGGGGCTCGTACATATATGGTAGGTACGGTCAGGAATGATGTGTTAAGGCTTTACAAAGCTGCAAAAGAATCAACTTATTCCGGAATAAAAGCTGCCAGAGCAGGAAAAAGGCTAGGGGATATTGGTTGTGCAATTTCTAAAACAGCTTCCAGATGGGGATGTTCTGTATTGGAAGAACTTGCTGGTCATGGAATAGGGCTTGACATCCATGAAGATCCTGTAATTCTTCCTGTAGGGGAAGCTAATTTGGGACTGCCAATTGTTCCTGGTATGGTTTTTACAATTGAACCGGTTTTAACCTTAGGGAATGGTAAGGTAAAAACTTTGGATGATGGTTGGTCGATTATAAGTACAGATGGACAATTTACTGCTCAATTTGAACATACTATTGCTATATTTTCTAATCATACCGAAGTTCTGACAAGTCCCAAACTAAGTTTCAATTTCATAATTTGAATTATTAATATTTTTGCGAATTATCCCTGGTATTCACAACATATCAAATTTTTTCAGCGTTTTTTTCTTTATATTTTTCAGTTAATTTCTAAAGAATTTATTTGTTTCTAATTCAGCAAGTTCTCTGGTAGTCTGTAGCTCTCGATCTTTTGATTACTGACTGGATATCACCGGAATTACAGCATAACTATGAAGATACGGATATTGAAATTCTTCAATAGACACTAAACAGAATATGATAACTGACTACTGAAAACTGTTATCTGATAACTCCCGGTCTTAGTAATGCGGCATTTTTTGCTCCGCATTCAATACCCCATTTGACGGCTTCCTCCAAACTTTTATGCTGATGCAGCTTAAATGCAATACCGGCTGTGACTGCGTCACCGCATCCGATAGTGTTGACGGTCTTTACAGGATGAATTTCTTCCTCTTTTATTACAACTTCGTTATCAATATAGATAACCGGCATAATACCTCTGGTTAGAATAGTTCTAATACCATATTTTTCCAGAAGTAGTTTCATTTTTTCTATGACCAGTGCTTTTAATTCAATGTTTTCTTCATGCTCTCCGATTGAAGAGTCAGGGAAAAATGTTGAAACAAACTCTGGAAAATTAATCTTTAGGATATCTGGTCTATACACTACAGAATTTAGCAGATCTTTTCCCCTGTAATCCAAAATGACAGTTTTTCCTGAGCTCTTTGCTAGTCTGATCATCTCTGGAAAGATTGTGTCTTCAAATCCTGCTGCTTTTGAACCGGCGAGTATTACATATTTTGTTTTCTCCAGCAAATTTTTATAGAGTTTCATAATATGTTTTCCAGTTTCACTGTCTACAGATGGGGATTCTTCTACTATTTCAGTGACTGTTCCTCTACTTTTGTTTATCAGGGTTGTGCAGGTTCTTATGTATGAACTATTATCTGCTGTAAAAAGCGGAAGATTATCCCTGCCAATCAATTCCAGTAGATATTCTCCCTGGTCTCCTGACTGTGTCAGATGCACTGCATTCGCTCCTAACTGCTGTAATATCCTTGTTGTATTTACACCCTTCCCTGCAGCATCATTTCTGTAATCAGCAGATCTGTTTACTTCATTCTCCTTTAATTCCTTAAGAATAATCGTTTTTTGAATTGTCGGATTTAAACATACTACCAAAAAGTCATATTTCATCTTTTCCTACTGTATCTTGTGATTTATAAAATGACAATGTAGAAAACATTTCAAATAATGATTCTGTTTTTCATTGCCAATACATATTATTAACTATACTATTCTACCATGGCAAAGAAAAATTTACCATTGGATTTAAATGGAAAAAAAATATATTTTATAGGTATCAAAGGAACAGGAATGACTGCTCTTGCAGAGATTTTTCAGAAAAGAGCTGCTTATGTATTTGGTTCTGATACTAAAGAAAAATTTTATACTGATGATATCCTTAATTCTCTGAATATACCCTTTACTGAAGGATTCTCAAAAGTGGGTCTGCCGGAAAATATTGATATAATAGTACACTCCGCAGCTTATAACCGGGAAAATAATACAGAAATGGCTTTTGCAGATGCATTAAATATTCCTGTTTTAGAATATACAGAAGCCCTTGGTGCATTATCCAGGGCGATGTTTTCATGTGGTATTACCGGTGTTCATGGTAAAACCACAACAACTTCAATTGCAGGATCCCTCCTAAAGTACCTTGGGCTTCCTGCCACAAGTCTTGTAGGTTCCGGTGTTGCGGCCTTTGATGGTAAATCAAGTTATTCAGGGGGGGGCAAATATTTTATTGCTGAAACCTGTGAATACAAGCGGCATTTCCTTCATTTCCATCCAAAAATAATTGTTTTAACAAATATTGAAAAAGATCATATGGATTATTTTAAGGATTATAATGATATTGAAGAAGCATTTATAAGCTATATGAAGCTTTTACCCCAGTTTGGAAAAGTAATATACTGTGTGGATGATGCCGGTGCAAAGCATGCTATTGAAAAACTGAAGATAATTCGTCCGGATATAAAGTGTATCGAATACGGTGAAAGTGCAGATGGACCCTATAAGGTTACCATTTCGAAAAAGAATGAAGGTCTGAATAGTTTTACCCTTTCAGGGTTTAGTACTAAATTTTCAATTAAAATACCAGGTAAACATATAGTTCTGGATGCTGCTGCCGCAATTGCTTTGGTTTTAAGTATAATGGAAGAAGAGGGTTCTTTAGCCGATATGGAAAAGATTTCAAAGGGTTTACTTTCTTTTGGAGGCAGTAAACGCCGATCGGAATTTAAGGGAGAATACAACGGTATTATAATAATGGATGATTACGGCCATCATCCCACAGAAATATCCGCTACTTTAAAAGGGTTACGGGAATTTTATCCGGGAAAAAGAATAATTGCAGACTTCATGTCTCATACCTATTCCAGGACAGAAGCCTTGTTTGACGCTTTTTCTTCATGTTTTACAGAAGCTGACATTGTTGTTTTTCATAAAATATACAGCTCTGCCCGTGAGGAAGAGGAACATAAAGGCAGTGTTAATGGGAGATCTTTATACGAAGCTGCAGCAAAATATAATAAGGAGTTGTACTATTTTCATGAAATAGAAGATTCTTTTAATTTTTATTTAAAATTACTGCAAAAGAATGATCTTTTTATTACAATTGGTGCAGGAAATAATTGGATAATTGGAGAAAAGTTAATTAAGTACTTTAAGGGGGAAATAAAAAATGCGTAGTATGACTGGTTATGGATGGATAGATATCCAGGATGAAAAAATTCAGTTATCAATTGAACTTAAATCATACAATAACAGATATCTTGATATAAATATAAACTTACCTCCATTTTTGTCTCCACTTGAGCCTGATCTGCGCTCTTATCTGAAAGATAAAATTAATCGCGGCAGGGTGGAACTTTCTGTAAGGGTAAAAGAACTGGAAGATGATCTGGAAGTAATACTGGATAAAAATGTTGTTACAGCCTATAAAAAAGCACTTCTTCAAATTGCAGAATCAGCTGAAATTGATGAGAGCCCCAGACTTTCCCATTTTTTACATCTTGACGGGGTTATGAAAATTATAAAAAAACGGGATATCCAAAATTATAAAACCATGATTTACAATAATCTTGATAGAGTATGGGATCAGTATGATGAACTCCGGGTTAAGGAAGGAGATGCAACCTGGGAAGACATCATGTCAAATATTGATATTCTATGGAAGTCCAAAAAAATAATTAAATCCCATGAAAAAAACATGGAAGAAATTATTAAAAATAATATCAGGGAAAGATTTAAACAATTACTGGAAGAAAAAATTGACGAAAACAGGGTCTTGACAGAGACTGCATTATTACTGATGAAGTATGGCATAGGAGAAGAACTGGCCAGGTTAGCTAATCATATAGAGCAGTTTTGCAATACCCTGCACAGAGATGTCCCTGTGGCTAAAAAGCTTGATTTTTTGTGTCAGGAAATGAACAGGGAGATTAATACCATTGGATCCAAGAGTACAATACTTGAAATCAGCCAGGCTGTAATAGAAGCAAAAGATGCAGTAGAGAAAATAAGAGAGCAGTTAAGAAATGTTGAATAATATTATAATAGCAATTTCGGGGAAAAGTGGTTGTGGCAATACAACTGTAAGCAAAAAAATTGCGGAGAGGTTAAATATTAAATTTATTAACTATACTTTTCGCACAATGGCAGAAGAAAAGGGAATAAGTTTTGAAGAGATAAGAAAACTTGCAGAAGAAAGCAATGTAATCGATATTGAACTCGATAAAACCCAGGTTCAGATGGCTAAAGAGGGAAACTGTGTCTTAGGATCCAGGCTTGCAATATGGATGATAGCTGATGCCACTTTAAAAGTATACCTTAAAGCATCTCCAAAAGTAAGAGCAATGAGAATAGCAGGCCGTGAAGGTGCAAGCCTTGAGGAAAAAATTGCTGAAACGGAAGATAGAGATAGTAAAGACAGTGCAAGGTATAAAAAAATATACGGAATTGATACTGATAAATATGAATTTGCAGATTTAATTATTGATACGGAAAATAATAATGTAAATAAAGTAGTAGATTTGATTATAGAGGCTGTAGAATCTTTACAATAGCTGTAAAATCATATATAGTTCCATAATTGTAATTCCCAAGGAGTTTAATTGATGAGTATTCCTTTAGATATTCTTATTACTAAAGATAAAAATGCATATACTATGACTTGTGCAATTATTAAAAGAGCAGATCAAATAGTTGCAACAGGTGAATCTTATGATATTAACAATAGGGGTGAAAAAGTTGTTACTGAATCGATAGATCAGGTTGTTTCCGGAAAAGTAGAATACCAACTGGAAGAATGAAAACAATACTTCTGTTTGGACCAACTGCAGTTGGCAAAACAGAACTCATTTCTAATCTTTTTAAAAGCAAATATGAAATTATCAATGCAGATTCAATGCAGGTTTATCGTGGTCTGGATATAGGTACTGCTAAACCTTCATCAGATCTGCAAAATATAATTAAACATCATTTAATTGATATTATATCTCCAACAGAGCAGTTTCATACAGGCGAATTCCTTCGCTTAGCGGATGATCTTGTTACTGATATTAGTTCCAGAGGTAAAATACCTGTTATTTCCGGTGGAACTGCATTTTACTTTAAAAATTATCTATATGGATTACCTGAAATACCAAGGGTTGATCCTGCTGTAAGGGAAGCTCTTCAAAAAGAATTATCAAAGCATGGTATTAAAGTTTTATATGACAAACTTATAAAACTGGATCCGATAAGAGCCAAAAATATTCACCCTAATGATAAGTATAGAATTTTAAGAGCGTTGGAAATAATCCAGGGAAGTGGCAGACTCCAATCTGATTTTAAACCTAAATCAATATTACGAAAAGGGATTAATCCTCTTATTCTGGGGCTAAAACGGGATCGTGGGGAATTATATTCAAGGATTAATCAACGGGTGGATTTAATGTTCGAAGAAGGTTTAATTTCTGAAGTAAAAAAATGTTTACACGCAGGTTTAAAAGAAAGTGATCCGGGAATGCAGGGTATTGGTTATAAAGAATTTTTTCAAATGGGAAGAAGAGGAGACATAACACTTACTGATATCCAGAATTCCATAAAAAGGAATTCACGAAGATATGCAAAACGACAGATTACCTTCTTTAAATCTTTGCCTAACGTAAAATGGTTCGAACCCCGGAATATTGCTTTAATTCAAAAAGAAATAGAGTCTTACCTGGCTATGTAATTGCTATTGCCCCGAAACATACTCTTTTTTCATTTTTATCCATGCTTTCCCCATAGTCCAATGTTAATACATCAATAACAGGTGGCTCATTCAGTAAATTAAGCACAGCACAAAGACAATCTGCACTGCAGGCACTTATACTGCCTTTGGATAATAATTCCGGCAGCTTAATCCAGCTCTCTTTACTGTTCAGTTTTGAAATAAAATTATCTGTTTGTTCTCTGCTTATTTTTTCATAGTTATAGGATGATAAACTGGAAGAAATTATAAATAGAGTTTTTTCCATTTTATTTTTAAGAACTGTATTCAAAGCTCCGGATATTTTTTCTGTATTTGAAATTAGAGGTTTTCCTGTTAAAATAGGAATGATTTTTGCTTCAGGCCATAAATATTTAATAAAAGGAAGCTGTACTTCTATTGAATGTTCCTCAGTATGAGGGATATTGTCAAATTTAAATATATTGTTTATATCTGCTATTTGAGTAAGAGCTTTCTGATCAACATCCAAACTCCCCAGTGGAGTATTATACGATAGGAATTCAGGTAAGAAAATATCTTTGGATGCTTCCCTGTGAACTCTACTTAGTATTACAACTTGTTCAATTTCATCTTTTGCCACAGCAGCATATGCATCTGCCATAATTTTATCACAATGCAGCCAGGCTGCATGGGGGACAATTATTGCTTTAACTCGTTTGTCTACTATTTTTTTAGAAGAATGAGCTTGTTTGAGTAAATGTTTTATTTTTAATTCCAGTTCATCTTTTAATCCCGGATACATTATAAAATCTACGGTCATTTTATGTTCTGTCTCAATTTTCTTCATATCTATCCCTGCCCTGGTCGTGCGCTTCGCTTCCCTGGCCGGAAGCAAGCTTCCTGCTCGGGTATGCATCCAAAACTGCTCGGGGATGCGTCCTTCCCAATAGTCTGTTTAGCCTTTTTTCATCAATAACAATAGATAAATTTTTCTCATTTGTAGGTAAAACTGTACCTTTTTTACTATCTTTGGCTCTTCTCAGATGTTTTACCTGTGTGTAGTAAAGATCAGCTTTACCGCTGTTTTTTGCCCTGGAGAAAAACACTGCCAGGTTCCCTGCATCAAGGAGAGTTTCTAAAGGTATACTCTTGCCTTTTATCAGTTTAATAAAAATATATCCACCCGGATAATCTCTTGTATGAAGCCAATAATCATTTCCTCTGACATATTTTCTTAACAGTAAATCATTTTCTGTTGCTGTCCTTCCTGCAAGTATTGAAAAACTCCCTGATGTGAACTGGAGGCCGGGGATTTTTTCTTTTTCTTTTAGCTGAACCTGTTTTGGTATTTTGGCCAGGTATTCTTTCAGATTTGATAGTTCATTTTCGGAACCTACAGTTTTTTGCAGTTCTGCTTTTTCTTTTTGTATATTTTCAAGATTTTTCTTTAAATTATTAATTTCTTCAACGATATTTTTTAACCCGGATTTAGCTTTTTTGTATTTAGCAAATAATAGTTCACTATTTTCTCCAGGATTTACAGTAGGATCCAGATAAATTTTAATAATATTATTATCATTAAAATAATTCTCTGTTTCCAGAAAAGTATCCCCCTTTTGGATTTTATAAATATTTGCTTTAACTAATTCTGCCTGTTCTTTGTACTGATCATAATTTTCATAGTTACTAATTCGTGAGTTTAAACCTGATAGAGCAGATTCCAATTGGTATTCTCTGGAAGTAATTATACTATCAATTCTTGCTCTTAGAGTTATTATCTCTCTGTTTGATTCAATCTCTGTATAGTTTTTTTCAATAAACTCATTAAAACTTTGACTTGTATTATAATCTCTTATTTCAAATACTTTGTCTGAATTATTTTGTCCCGGAACTGTTTCTTCCGGAAAGTATATACCACCAGAAACTTCATTTTGTTTTGGTCTCCTGTAAAATGCATCCAATATTGTATGAGAATTATCTGTAACAATAATATTTGATGCTCCGCCCCAAAGTCGAATATAGATAAAAGTTTCTTCTTTGCCATTTTGGATAATAATCTTTATTATTCTATCATTATTTAATTGAACCGCACTTACAATTCTTCCACCATTAATTCGGGATCGTAAAAATTGTGCAAAACGTTGTAGTACAACCTTTTTAGGATTATTAGCTGTAAGTCTGTGAAGTCGAACATTCCCCTGATTCAGATTTATAAGAAGAGGAAAAGCATTTCCTGGTTTATATAAATCCAGTAGAAGGCTTTTAAAGTCCGGCTGTCTTATTTTTTGAATAAGTGATCCCTGAAGATCAAGTTCTTCCAGTATAAGATTAATTTCTTTCCAGTTAAGGGACATTTCTAATTACCCCAGGTTGTTTCAAGGAGTTCAAGGAAAACTTCCATATTTTCCTTTTTACCTATGGTTACTCTGACAAAATTTTCAATTCCCTTATGACCAAAATAGCGTACAAGAAGACCTTTGTTTTTAAGTGTTTTATAAATTTCACTACCTGAAATTCCCTTTTTTTGTATAAAAATAAAATTAGCCCTACTGGGTAGAACTTCCCATCCCAGATTTTTTAAGACTTTTACAGTAAACTTTCTGGTTTTTATTATTTTGGAACAATTATTATTAAAATGCTCTTTATCTTCCATGGCAATTCGTGCAGCATTTTGTGCAAGCTTGTCCAAAGGGTATGAATTAAACGAGTCTTTAACTGTATTTAAGGCAGAAATAAGCATTTCATTTCCCATAGCAAAACCTACACGCAATCCGGCCAAAGATCTGCTTTTAGAGAATGTCTGAACAATAAGCAAGTTATTAAACTTATCAATAAGGGAAACAGCCGATTTCCCGCCAAAATCGATGTAGGCTTCATCGATAATAACGACCCTGTTACTGTGAACTTTTCTCATTAGTTGTTCAATTTCAGTTACTTCAAGATAAGTACCTGTAGGTGCATTAGGATTGGGAAATATAATACCAGAATAATCTGTTTCTTCTGTGTAAGTATCAACAGAAATAGACAAATCAGTTTCCATGGGGATACGTTTGAATGGGATATCATAAAATCCGCAGTAAACCGGATAAAAGCTGTAACTATGCTCCGGAAAAAGAAGAGAACCGTTATCATTGTCGAAAAAGGCAAAAAAACAGAAAGAAAGAACCTCGTCAGATCCATTTCCTGTAAAAACCATAGAAGAGGGTATATTGTAATATTTACCTATTGCCTCTCTAAGTTCCTGTGAACCAGGATCGGGATACAGTTTTAATAAATTAGTATCTGCTGTTTTTAAATATTTCTCAACCAATGGGGACGGAGGATAGGGGTTCTCATTGGTATTCAATTTTATATACTTTCTGTTCTGAGGCTGTTCCCCGGGTGTGTACGGTGTTAACTGTTTAAATCTTTTGCTGAACATAGGGGTAGTTTACAGGGTTTTTTAAAGGATTGAAAGGGGGGTGTTTTAGAAGAATGATTGATATTTATGATGAGGAATGTATTACTTCAGAAGCAGTTTTAAAAAAAGTTTATGGAAAAATCTGTCGTACGGTGCATAAGCCAGGCGGGCTGGATTTATTTTTCCCCGTTTTATTACTGGTTTTGCATTACTGAATGTTAAAAAGCCATCATGCCCATGATAATGCCCCATTCCTGAATTACCAATACCTCCAATGGGGATGTTTTCTATAGTAAAGTGGATGACTGCATCGTTAATAACCAGGGCTCCGCTGTGTGTTTCTGTTTCCAGAGTTCTGTGCAGTGTTTTATTACTGCTGTATGCGTAGGCCGCTAGTGGACGGGGTCTTTCATTGATAAACCTGATAGCTTCCTGCATATTATCTACTGCAATTAGAGGTAAGAGGGGGCCGAAGATTTCCTCCTTCATGATACGTAGAGAACAAATATTTCCGCTAAGGAGAGTGAGCGGTAGTTTGCCACTATTGTCTTTCCTTGTCTGGCAATAATCAATATTTTGGCCGGCATGTTCCACTTCATTCAAATAGGATACTAATCTGTTAAATTGCTTTATATTAATAATATTGGTAACATCTTTATTTGTAGCAAAATCCGGAAATCGATTATTATATTCGTTAATTATTGCTGCCCTAAGCTTTTCCAGATAATCCTTTTGAACTAATACATAATCCGGAGCAACACAGGTTTGACCTGAATTATAGGTTTTTGCCCATACCAACCGCTCAGCAGTAGTTTTTATGTTAAAAGATCCATCGATTAGAGCAGGGGATTTCCCTCCGAGTTCCAGAACTACGGGAGTTAGATTCTCACTGGCTGTTTTTTGTATCATTTTGCCGACAGGAATGGAACCGGTAAAAAATAGCAAATCAAAATTGAGTTTTGAGAATTCCATGGATACTTCAACTTCACCATTTATAATTGTAGCTATTTCAGGTGCTATATATTGGGGCAGAAGAGATTCCAGGAGAAAACCTAATTTGGGTGAGAATTCTGACATTTTTATCATTATATTGTTGCCGGCAGCAAGAGCATCAACCAGCGGATTTAATGCCAGATTTAAAGGATAATTCCATGGAACCATTATACCTACTACACCCAGAGGCTGGTAGATTATTTTACTGCTTATGGGCTGTAAGAACAGGGGAGCTAAGATATACCGTGTTTTAAGCCAATGTTTTATCTTTTTTTGACTATTGTTAATTGCCATTAATGTAGTCATCACTTCCGCGCTGAGTGTTTCAAACTCACTACGGTGTCCAAAATCATCTGAAATAGCCTGAACTATGGCTTGTTTGTTCTCTTTAATCAACAGTGCCAATTGTTCCAGTCGATGTTTGCGTTCACGTATTCCTGGCATTGGGTTGTTGTTAAATGCCTGTTTTTGCCTATTAAATTGTGTTTTTAAAGAAACCATTTCTACTCCTGAACTCTATTACCAACGGTTCTTAACTTTTTCTGCAAAGCCGGGTAAATCCTTTATTTCCAGTATTGTTTCGTCATCCAGTATTGCTTTTCCAGAAAAGTGACCAAATACCTGATGCTGATCCGATTTCATAATTAGTAAATCTGAATTTGAATGGCGATCTATTATTGGAATAAAGTCCATTTCCAGTCTTTCATCACTGCTTGTAAATTTCCAGGGTTTAAGAAAATTATTTTTTGGAATATGAAATTTAATGTTTTCAAGTTTATGGACTTTTCCATCATAGAACAGCATATTTTCTGTAGCTGCCGATGTATTTCCAAAACCATATCCTATATTAAAACCGAAGGATTTGTTCTTTATCAATCCCGAGGCGGAGCCCCAATACCATATGTTTGAGTATGTCCATACTCCCCGCCCCCAGTCAAGAACTCCGAATGAATTATCACTATTAAAGTTCAGTGTGTCTTTGCCCAGGGTTAATTGACCCTCTGCACTCATACAGTTTATTTTCTGATTATAGTAGAAAGCATGATGATTTTTTTCAAACGGAGTTGCAATAACCATTGTTTCCATATCTTCCGGTTGATGAAGAACTAAAGATCCTTCAAGATCCTGACTATTGGAAAAATGTTTAATGAATATATTTAGGGTACGTAGATTATCCTTTTTTAAAAACTCCACTTTCATTTTTTTATTTTCAAATTGAACATCACCTATCCTGGATGTTTTCGGCAATCCCATGGAACCCATTGGAAAGGGAATAATAACAGAATTGGAAATTTCTTCAGGTTTGGAAAAATCCAAAATAGTAGTTCCAACAAATCCAAAATAGCCGTTGTCTGCAATTGTGAATGCTGCACCTCGTTCAGAAGACAGAACACAGTAATAGTCCCATTCCTTAATTTTAAAAGCCGAAGCTTTTATCATTTTTCTATCATAATCCAGAATTAAATCACTTGCCCATCCTTTCTGTATAAGTTCTCCTTTATGATTAAGTAAAGGTCCCTTTTTAGTAATTCTATTCTGCATTAAATCTTTCCTTATTCAGTAACTATTAATAATCAACCCTCAACATCATACGGTCAGTAAAATTAGAATTATTTTTTCCATGTATTTGTAAAGTGAATATCTGTATTTTTAAAATTTTTTTCAAACATACTTTGCGCCTTTAACAGTAATGCCTGTCTTCTTTTACCCTCGTATAACTTTCCTCTTCCATATAGTATTTAGCAACCGTTATGGCAGTTATTCCGAGTTTATCAATGAGTCTATGGAATCTTCCAGGTCTCTGAGAGTAAGAGTTACCATATCTGCTTCCAGAAACAGCATCGCTGATATTGCTAATATACTATGGATATGTTGGGATTGCAATATTTTATTCAATAAGTTTTTGCGCTGTGTCATATCTTGCTTTTTTAAAGCAGCAATGAGGTTGTGATCAGGTTAGTTTAAATAAATAAACATTATAGTCCATATTAGGATAAATGATCATGGTTGTTAATATTTTTCCGAGTTTTACAGATGTATTTGTTTAAAATTACGACATATTATGGCTGTGAGAGTTAAACAATCCGGTATGCATTGGACAGTTAAGGAAGTTAACGCCATTATTGACTTGAGCTGTTCAAAGCTCAGGAGAAGGAGATTTGATGATTTTATGGTTTGGCGCAAAAAGGCTGCTTGAAATAACTAAATTGTTGTGCACCCGGAACATAACGGTCACATAACCTGCGGGCTTGTCCCAAGGGGGTGGGGCCTGGAATTGCATTTTCCCTGCATATTCTATGACAAAAACGGTCTGTTCATGTTTTTGTTATATTGTTTTCTTTTTCAGTATGAGATAAACAGAGGGAATGCCGTATGAAATACTTTATGAGAAAGCTCTGTATAAAAAACTTGTATGAAGAAGATTTTTTTACAGAATATGATTTTCCTCCAGCTGTAGGATTTGGTTTTGGAGATCCATTTTAGATAAAAATACAGCGAGCGAAGGGAATCGAACCCTCGGCACAAGCTTGGGAAGCTTGGGTATTACCATTATACGACGCTCGCAGAAAAAATCTATTTCTATATTACTCGATTGCCGAAGATCGTACAACCTCACGTATTTTTTCTTCTCCGTTTATTAATATTAACAGAGTAGATCCATCTGCTACAATATATGGAATAGTTAACAATCCACCGGCATGATAAAGATTCGCTAAGGTCGTTTCTACACCTCCTGGAGTTATGGCATTGATCTTTACAGGCACTTTAACAGAATAAACAGGCAGATTCTTTTCCAAAATACCAAAGACATAACCCTGTTCTATTTCAACAGGATCTGTAATATAAATCTGTCTGACTGTATCACCGGGTACCTCAGATTCGGCTGAAGGGCTTTGATTTATAACCATACCTGGAGTCTCCCCCCTCTTTGCAGGCCTTGAAGAAAAAGTAAACGGAAATCCATCTGCAATTGCAAGCTGCAGGGCTCTTTGCCAGAGAGTACCTTCATAATCTCTTACAAGGGTTAGAGCACCTTCAGGCCCCTTACTGACAACAATACTAAGATCGGTGAGTATGGAAATCTCAGTACCGGGAAGGGGTTTTTGTTCCAGAATTGTTCCGGCAGGAGAATCATCATAAATATATATATAAGGCTTTTTTAAGTTTAAAAGAGGGCCATAATTTGTAACAAGACTTTTTAGATGATTTTCCAGTTCTATTAAGCTCCATCCGATATAATTTTCAAGCTTTTCAACAGAGGCTCCTTTACTTACCTTAAGAAGAACTCTTGTACCTGCTTTAACCAGCGTACCCTGTTTCGGATCCTGACCCAGTACAGTGCCTTTATCTGACATATCACTGGAATATCTTTGTTGAACTTTTGCATAAAGAGAACGATCCTGAAGATCAATTATGGCATTTGCCAAATCAATTCCGACCATATCAGGAACCATTGTAAGTTCTTTACTGTCTATAGTTATAAGAAAAGTAGAAATTGCTATAATAAGCATTAAAGCAATAGCACCAAGAGATGAGTATATGACTTGATTTAAAAATTTTTTTTCCGGATTAGGAGATTCAGAAACTTTTGATTTACTAAATCTTTTAAATATTTTAGACATTAATCAACCCCCAGAACACTACCAGTAAAATTCTGCATGCCATTTATAAATGATTTCCAATTATTAGCCTTTTTAGACTGCAGCTGTAAAAGCTGTACAGACATAACCCCATTGCCTGTTTGTATCAAAATTCCATCACTCTTGTCAAATCCCAATACCGTACCGGGAACATTGATTAAATCAGCACTGGCAGGTTTAGGTTTACCCTGAAGAAGCATAAGCTTTTTTTCTCTAAAAAATGTATATGCTTTGGGCCAGGGTGTGTAAGCACGTATTTTTCTATCTATCAGCAGGGCACTTTCATTCCAGTTAATTAACCCGTCTTCTTTTTTAATTTTTTTGCAATATGAAGCCTTACTTTCATCCTGTAAACTTTCATTTATTGATCCTGATTCCAAATTTTTAATACAGGATACCAGAAGCTCAGGACTCTCCTCTGAGACTAATTTACTTAGACTTGCTGTAGTTTCAGATCCATCTAAGGTAATTGTCTTTTGCTTTAATACAGAGCCGGTATCCATTTCCAAATTTATTCGCTGAATAGTTATTCCCGTTTCAGAATCACCATTTAGAATTGCAGTCAGAATGGGTGAACTGCCTCTGTATTTTGGAAGCAGAGAAGGATGAACATTTATCCCTCCCATTGGAAATATAGAAAGAAAAAGGGAGCCGAAAATTTTCCCATAAGCAAACACTACCAGCAAATCCGGATTCAGATTAGTTATTTCTTCCCGGACAGATCTGCCAAGTGTTTCCGGCTGTAAAACATTCAAACCAAGTTCAAGGGCTTTAGTTTTAACCGGATTGAATTGGATCTTTCTACCTCTGCCTGTTATCTTATCCGGATTGGTCAGTACTGCTGCAATATCAAAATTTAAAGATAAATTAACCAGTGACGAAAGTGCAATTTCCGGTGAACCGGCAAAAATAATCCGCATTACTTTGCTTTACTCATGCGTTTTTTATATTGAGATACAATTCGCATACGTTTCTTTTCTGTAAGATGATCAATAAACAAAACACCTTTCAAATGATCTATCTCATGCTGGATAACTCTTGCCAATATTCCTTCTGTATCCATTTTAAAAGGTTTACCCTTTAAGGTCCATGCCTGAACAGTAATAGCCCTGGGGCGCATTACTTCACTGTAAACACCTGGTATACTTAAACAGCCTTCTTCATAAGGAGATATTTCCTGAGAGGTTCCTATTATTTCAGGATTTATAAAAACCCTTGGTTCCTCCTCCGGAACATGACATACAAAAAGTCTTTTTTCTACTCCAATCTGAGGTCCGGCAAGACCTATACCGTTATTAGAATGCATAGAATCAATCATTGCAACTACAAGATCTTCCAATTTTTTATCAAAATCAACAACTGATGAACATTTTTTTCTTAAGACATCATTGCCCAGTGTAAGTATTTTTAGCATTTTTATATATTACAAAAAAATCATTTAATCGGCAACCGTTATCTTGGAACATGGGGGTTATTATTTTAAATTGTAGGGTATTCCCAGAGGATCGATTAATCGACACTCTGTGGCTACCTTTGTTCATAAGAAATATACCCCCATTACAGAAGAGAAACGGGGTCTACATCTATTTCCATGTAGACCTTGGATTTAGTGACAATTTGTTTTAAATGATCAATAGCCTCATGGGCAACATTAAAATTATTGGTTCGTATTAGTATCTGATAACGGTAATTTCGTGAAATTTTTTTTATAGGACATTCTGCCGGACCCAAAATTTCTGTTTTGTTCAGTTTCCACTCTGAAAGTGATATATGAACTCGATCTGCATAATTAACTACATCAAATTCAGAGGAACCTCGGAAAACAAGGCGTATAAGTCTGCTGAATGGAGGGAAACCAAGCATTTTACGTTTTGAAATTTCATCACTATAGTATTCTTCCTGTTTATTCTCAGCTGCAAGTTTAATTGCAGTATTTGAAGGATCAAATGTTTGAATAAGAACCAGTCCGTCCGGGCTATAACGCCCGGCTCTCCCTGAAACCTGAGTGATAAGCGAAAAAGTTCTCTCCCCGGCTCTAAAGTCAGGAAGATGCAAACCACTGTCTGCTGAAATTATTCCTATCAATCTGACTCCGGGAAAGTTTAGACCCTTTGCAACCATTTGAGTGCCAAGTAAAATATCAATCTTCTGTTCTTTAAAGTCTTTTAATGTTTTTGCAAGATAATTCTTTGTTTTTACAGAATCCGAATCAATTCGGGCAATGGCTAAATTAGGAAAATACTTTCTTATTTCACTTTCTATGAGTTCTGTTCCGAATCCTGAATAACCAACATCCAGGGAGCCGCATGAAGGACAAATTGAAACAGGAGATTGTATAGCTCCGCAATAATGACACACCATCCTGTTTGATTCCTTGTGATAAGTCATGGAGACTGAACAATGTTTGCATTCCATATCCCATCCGCATGATCTACAGTGAAAAAAATATGAAAAACCCCTCCGGTTTAAAAAAAGAATAGTTTGCTTTCCCATATTGTATGTATTTTTAATTTCTTCCAATAATTCTTTTGAAAATGGATCGGACGAATTATTCATATCTATAATTCTGTTCTTGGGAATAGTTCCGCCGGAAAGTCTCCTGCTTAAGTTCAAACGGAGTATCCTGCCTTCTTCCATTAAACTAAAGGCTTCAATTGATGGAGTAGCACTACCCATTACCAAATGAGCATCAGCAAGGGAAGCTCTTTTCATTGCAACCTGTCTGGCATGGTATCTGGGGGTTCTTCCTGATTTATAAGACCCTTCATGTTCCTCATCAATTATAATAAGCCCCAAATTAACTGCAGGGGCGAATATGGCACTCCTTGCACCAATAACAAGTACAGCTTCTCCGCATTTTATTTTATGCCACTCAACCAGTCTTTGGGATGGTGTCAGTGCAGAATGAAGAATTGCGACTCTATTGCTAAACCGTCTTCTTACCTGATCTGTCAATTGATGTGTAAGAGATATTTCAGGAACAAGATATATTACACTTTTTCCTAAGGAAATAACTTTTTCCGCTGCCTGTAGAAAAACTTCAGTTTTACCGGATCCTGTAATGCCATACAGATAAAGTATTTTTTTCTCTGATGAGGTAATAGTATCCACTGCGTATATTTGTTCTTCAGATAGAACTCTTGGAATTTCACTAACAGGATCTTCGGTATCAAAAGCAGGTATTAAACTGTCTCTGCGACCCCCCGGAAGCATTGCTGAGAGAGATTCTCCAAGGGTACAAAAATACATGGAGGAAATCCATTTTGCCAGTTCTATTTCCTCTTTTCCAAAAAGTTTTTTTTTATCAACAATCCTTGTTATTGCTTTTATTTTATAATTCCCCGATGGTTTTTCAAAACTCTCTGATACAATAAAACCGGTCAAAGACCTTTTCCCAAAGGGTGCAACTGCTCTGTAACCCATAATGCTTTTCTCGTACTGACTGGTATAAGTAAAGGAACTATCCACAGGCGTATTAAAAACAAGCTGTAGATATCTGGTTTTTTCCGGCATTAGGATTTTTTCTCATTCAGTGAGTTTTTTACTCTTTTAAGGTCTTCCCATACAGGTTTTCTGTAATCATCAGGGTTACGCAGAACTGCACTTGGATGATACGTTGGTATTAGTTCAATTCCCTGATACTCATAAGATTTACCCCGAAGTTTTCCTATACCCAGATTACTGTGAGTAAGAACCTGGCTCGATATTCTACCTACAGTTAAAATCAGTTTAGGTTTTAACAGTGCAACCTGCCTTTCAAGATAAGGCAGGCAAAGAGCTATTTCATCCTCCAGAGGATCCCTGTTTCCAGGAGGACGACACTTTACAATATTAGCTAAAAATATATATTCCTGTCTGTTTAACCCTATGGCTTCCATCCATTTATCCAGATACTGTCCTGCTCTACCTACAAAAGCTTGTCCGGTTTTATCCTCCTGGGCGCCTGGACCTTCACCAATAATAATTACCAGTGGATTATGATTACCGGTTCCAGGTACAGTATTATTTCTGGTCTGTGCCAATCTGCATTTCTTACAAACAGAAATTTCAGCTGAAATTTTTTCCAGACTATCGGAAGAAAAGTCAAGATCGGAATGATTTTTTATTAAACCAGTTGATATGTAGTCCTCTGCAAGATTTAATACTTCCCAAAAATCGTATAGCATTTTATTGTTCTTATTCACTAATTTACCTTTGTTTTCCTTTAATAGCTAACTTTGTGAAAGAACAACCCTTTTGCAGGTGCGGTTGTTCCTGCCAAACTTCTGTCTTTGCTCTCTAAAGCATTTTTAAAAAGCAAGGAACCCTGTTCCATTGGAGCAAATTTTAAAACGGTTCCGACAATAGAACGAATCATTTTCCATAAGAAAGCATTACCCTCTATTTTAAAAACCGTAAAGCTGCCTTCCTTATAAAAAACTGCCGAATATATTTCTCTAATTTTAGATTCACTTTTATCTCCTGCCGCAGTAAAAGTAGTATAATCATGAATTCCGATAAGCGATCTGACACATTCATTTAAAGCATTAATTTCCGGCATATTTCTTACTGGTGTACAAAACAGCCGGTTAAATACATTATATTCCATAAAATTGCATAAATAATACTTGTAAACTCTCTTTTTAGCATCATACCGGGCATGAAAATTATCATTTACAAAAAAACTCTTTAAAACTGATATATCATCAGGTAAAAAAGTATTTACGGCAAGTTTTAACTTTGATTCTGCTATTTGAAGATTGGTATCAAAATGACAAACCTGGCCATTTGCATGGACTCCGGAATCTGTCCTTCCTGCAGCAGTAATTCTTACAGGATGTTTGTGCATTTTAGCGAGGCCATTTTCTATTACACCCTGGACAGTTCGACCTGTTTTTTGTAATTGCCAGCCATAAAAATTAGTACCGTCATATGATAGTGTAAGTTTTACTCTACGATTATTCATCCGTTGATCGTCTTTTTATTTCTTCACCAATTGAAGCATGAAGTTCTTTTGCTTTTATAAGCAGTGCTTCCGGTTTACCCCTTGAGGCTTTTCCCATTCCAAAGATTCTTGCAACAGTAGTTCTTGCTCTTTCCAGAGCTTTTATTCTTTTATCATCAGCTAAATCAGATCCATAATAATATTCGAGGAGTGCACTGATAAACAATACTCCATCATAACCATAGTTTTTATCCAAATCCGGCCCCAGACTTGGTACTTCTGTAAGAGACTCTACTCCTTTACTATCATATTCAACTGAAAGAGTATAGAAAAAACCAGCTTTTCTATAAAAAAGCTTTGCAAGATAATCATAGTTTTCATCAGGATATTTACTATGAAGATCCATAAACAGCCATGCGCCTCGTAAAGAAGAAAGCCCCTGCTTAATTACGGGACTAAATTCATGAGGGAAGTGATCATAACTCATTATTGAAAGATAATAGGCTGCTGCACCCTCTTTGAGTTTCCTTGAAGCAGTAAAATCCAGATCTTTAAATATCTTCTCAACATTTTCAAAACGCTTTTTTTTATCATTTGCCAGAGATGTAATACTTTCTTCCGGTACTGAATTAAAATCAGCATACAAGGTAGAATAGTAACATTCCGGACAAACTGTAATCGGATATAACAAAGGATTTACTTCACCATACTTAACAGAAGGTTCATAAAAGCGTCTTAATTCATTTGACAAATCTCCTGCGATAAGGCGGCCCCTGCCTGTTCGTATATCTTCCCTGTAAAATTCAGCTTCACATACCGGGCATTTAGTCTTTTCTTTGGAAAAATAAGATATTGAATTCCCTGTGCTCTCATCCATAATTAGCCCTCAATTATAACAACAGCCACAGCTGCATTATTTTCATGAGAAAGAGAAAGATGCACAGCATTGCCCCCCATATCCATAAATGCTTCCAAAGCTGTCTCATGAAGAATAATTTCAGGTTTACCATTGTGATCATTCTTTACCTCTATATCGATAAGTTTTAAGCCTTTTAATCCGGTTCCCAGAGCTTTTCCCAATGCTTCTTTTGCAGCAAATCGTGCAGCAAAGGAAAGTATTGCTGAACTACCTCTGGAAAATGCAGCTTCAACTTCATTGGGATGAAAAAAACGTTGAATTATACCATCGGTTTTTGTCCAGTGTCTCATTCTGTTAACATTTACAAAATCTATTCCTAATCCTATAATCATATAAAATTTCCTCTATTTATTCATTCTTAATATATTAACTTTTATTTCTTTTGGTTCATAATTTAAAATAAGAATTCCTGAAGGTACATCCGGAATTACCGGAAGAGTGTAGGAACCTGGCTTTTTTAAAGTTGAACAATCTACAGTAAATCTAAAGTCATCGGGTATAAATTTTTCCAAATCAAGCATTTTACCCTGTATCTCCATATTAAAATCTCCCTGGAAAGAATCAATTTTCAAATTGTTTCCCAAATCTATGGCAATAACATCAACAGCTGTCATTGTTTTTGTCTCTATACGTTCTTTTATAGATGCTGAAAATTCAACGACAGCTCCACCGGAAAATGCCAGGGAGGGATCGGGTTTCTTAAGTCTGACCCTGGTCGTAAAATCGGAAATTCTTGAACCAATATCAATATCTTCCGTACGAACAACTGTCAGATTTTCAATTTTAC